>Ga0310811_10000782_pt1 | contig 40813 bp, 38 predicted proteins | sample YCmetagenome_FD_207642 | JGI IMG/M metagenome (GOLD analysis project Ga0310811, IMG submission 207642) | Soil microbial communities from experimental microcosm in Duke University, North Carolina, United States - YC | ecosystem: Engineered > Artificial ecosystem > Soil microcosm > Unclassified ...
CGTGGACATCGCGCGCCGGGTCCGCGCGGCGTTGCGCGAGGCCGAGATCGAGGTCTCCCCGTTCTCCTGACGGCGGTCACGATTTCGCGCCGGTGAGCCATTCGCCGCCGCGGCGGGCCAGGACGTAGGCGGTCGCGCTGACCGCGGCGAGCAGCACGGTCGCGAGCGCGATGGTGGGCGGCAGGCCGGCGAAGGTCACCAGCAGCCCGCCGGCCGCCGCGCCCGCGAACAGCGCGACCACCGAGATCACCCGCCGCAGGGCCCGCCCTTTCGCGCCCACGATGGGCTCGCTCATCAGGCCGGTCAACGTCGTGGTGAGCACCGTCGTGTTCACGTCGGGCACACCCAACTTGCGCACCGTCGCGTTCTGCAGGCCCATCGCCAGTCCCAACGGGACAAGCGGTACGTACACAGTGGACACGAACAGGGCGGCGGCGAGCGCGGCCGCGGCCAGTACGCCCTCGATGGCCGCGCCCAGTGCCAGCAACCGTCCCCGGTCGCCGGGCAGCCGCCTGCCGAGCACCGCGCCCACCACGAACGACGCCAGCGCGATCACCGGAGCGAGCACGGACAACCGGTGGGCGCCCGAGACCGCGAAGCCCAGCAGGACCACGTTCCCGGTCTGGTTGGCGACGAAAGCGTTACCCGGCCCGAGATAGCTCGCCGCGTCGACCAGACCGGTGACCAGCGTGAGCACCACCAGCAGCGGTGGCAGCGGCCCGTGGGCACGATCGTGCATGAATCACCAGCGTAGGGGCAGATGGGTGATCCCGTTGATGAAGTTGGAGGTGAGGTGAGCGACCGCGCCGTCCAGCGTGACCTCCGGCAGCAGCCGCACGAACTCGCGGAAGAAGATCCGCAGCTGCAACCGCCCGAAGTGCGCGCCGAGGCACAGATGCGGCCCCTGCCCGAAGGCGAGATGGTCGTTCGGCGCGCGGGTGATGTCGAAGGTGTGGGGATCGGGGAAGGCCCGCTCGTCGAAATGCGCCGACGCGAAGTAGACGACCACCTTGTCCCCCGCGCGGATGCGCTGCCCGGACAGCTCGGTGTCGCGGGTCGCGGTGCGGCGGAAGGTGAGCACCGGCGGGTGCCAGCGCAGCATCTCCTCGATCGCGCCGTCCAGCAGATCCGGCTCGGCGCGCAGCCGCCGGTACTGCGCGGGATGCCCGAGAAGCGCCAGCACCCCGCCCGGCAGCGCGCTGCGCACGGTGTCGTTGCCCGCGATCACCACCAGGAAGAAGAACATTTCCAGTTCGGCGTCGTCGAGGGCGCGCCCGTCGACCGATGCCCGCACCAGCGCGGTCATCAGGTCATCGCCCGGGTTCCGGCGTTTTTCCGCGGCCAGGTCGAGCGCGTAGGCGAACATGTCCCGCAACATCGCCGGGGAACGCGGGTTGACCGGTTTGCCGTCGGCGCCGCGCACCACCTCGGCGTGCTCGGGATCCTGGTAACCGATCACGCGGTTCGTCCAGCCGAGCAGCAGTCCGCGGTCGGCGGGCGGAACGCCGAGCAGGTCCGCGAGGTTGAGCAGCGGGAAGTCGTCGGTCACCTCGGCCGGCAGATCGGCCCGCCCCGCCGGCGCCACCGCGCCGATCAGGTTCCGCGCGCGGTCGGTGATCTCCTCGGCGAGACGTTCCAGCCGACGCCGGGTGAACACCCCGGAAGCGATGCGGCGCAACCGGTTGTGCTCGGGCGCGTCCATGTTGAGGATCATCCGCCGGATGAACGGCAGATCCTCCGGTTCGGGGTCGCGGATCTGGGTCGCGCCGAGCCAGGACGAGAAGACCTCCGGCGTGCGCAGCACGGTCTTGACGTCGGCGTAGCGGGTCACCGCCCAGTAGCCCGGACCCGCCGGCCAGTCGAAGACCTCGTGTTCCTCCTGCCAGGACACCGGTTCCTCGTCGCGCAGCCGCCGGAACCGCTCGTGCGGCAGGCCGCGCGCGAACACCCTCGGGTCGAACACGCTCGACTCGCCCGCCACCGCGCCTCCACTCCACCCTTGGTGTGAACCGGTTCGAGCTTGGCACATCCGGCACCCGGTGGCCATCGACCGGCTCAGCGCCCGGTTTCGCGGTTCTGCCAGCGCAACGCCTCCGCCAAGGCCTGGACCAGCCGTTCGTCGTCGGACTGAGTGGATTCCGACGACTCCGAACCGAGCGGCACCCACCGTTCGTAAGCCCTGCGATCGCCCTCGTAGCCCGTGAGCAGCAGACCGGGATAGGACAGCTCGGCCTGCCTGCCGTCGGGCAACTCGACGGTCACCTTCCGGCAGCGCAAGCAGACCCGGACCGAGCGGTCCGCTCCATACCCGCCGTCCATCCTGCTCCGCCCGACCTCCCCCGTTCCACCGGCGATACTGGCCAGTCGCCGGCGGACCCCTTTTGGTTACTCACCATCCCCGCGTGGACAATGCACAGGCCGACTTTGAGCAGGGAGTGATCAGTGAGAGGCGTCCAGTCGATCGAGCAGAGGATCGCCGAAGAACTCGATGTGCGCGAGGGGCAGGTCAAGGCGGCCGTCGACCTCCTCGATGGCGGGTCGACCGTGCCCTTCATCGCGCGCTACCGCAAGGAAGTCACCGGCATGCTCGACGACGCGCAGCTGCGCACGCTCGAGGAGCGGCTGCGCTATCTGCGGGAACTCGACGAGCGCCGCGCCACGATCCTCGAATCCATCGCCGGCCAGGGCAAGCTCACCGAGGAGCTGGAAGCCCAGATCGTCGCCGCCGACACCAAGTCGCGGCTGGAGGACATCTACCTGCCCTACAAGCCGAAACGCCGGACCAAGGCGCAGATCGCGCGCGAAGCGGGCCTGGAACCACTGGCCGAGGGGCTGCTCACCGACCCCTCCACGGAGCCCCTGGCCGCGGCCGAGGTGTTCGTCGACGCCGACAAGGGCGTCGCGGACGCGCAGGCCGCGCTCGACGGCGCACGCGCGATCCTGGTCGAGCGGTTCGGCGAAGACGCCGACCTCATCGGTGAACTGCGCGAGAAGATGTGGTCGCAGGGCCGGCTGTCCGCGAAGGTCCGGTCCGGCAAGGAAACCGACGGCGCGAAGTTCTCCGACTACTTCGACTTCTCCGAGCCGTTCACCAAAATGCCCTCCCACCGGGTGCTGGCGATGTTCCGCGGGGAGAAGGAAGAAGTCCTCGACCTGACCATCGAACCCGAGGAGCCCACCGAGGAGCCGCGCCCCGGGCCCGGCGAGTACGAGCAGCGCATCGCGCAGCGGTTCGGCATCGCGAACCAGGGGCGCCCCGCCGACAAGTGGCTGGTCGACACCGTGCGCTGGGCGTGGCGCACCAAGATCCTGCTGCACCTTGGCATCGATCTGCGGCTGCGGCTGCGCCAGGCGGCCGAGGACGACGCCGTGCGGGTGTTCGCCGCCAACCTGCGGGACCTGCTGCTCGCCGCGCCCGCCGGCACGCGCGCCACGATGGGCCTCGACCCCGGCTTCCGCACCGGCGTCAAGGTCGCCGTGGTCGACGCGACCGGCAAGGTCGTCGCCACCCACACCATCTACCCGCACCAGCCGCGCAACGACTGGGACGGTTCGATCGCCGCACTTGCCGAACTCGCCGCCGAGCACCGCGTCGACCTGATCGCGATCGGCAACGGCACCGCCTCGCGGGAGACCGACAAGCTCGCCGGGGAACTGATCAAGAAGCACCCGGAGCTGAAGCTGACCAAGGCCGTGGTGTCCGAGGCGGGCGCCTCGGTGTACTCGGCCTCCGCCTTCGCGTCCCAGGAACTGCCCGAGCTGGACGTCTCGCTGCGCGGCGCGGTCTCGATCGCCCGCCGGCTGCAGGACCCGCTGGCCGAACTGGTCAAGATCGACCCGAAGTCGATCGGTGTCGGGCAGTACCAACACGACGTGTCCGAGGTGTCGCTGTCCCGCTCCCTCGACGCGGTGGTCGAGGACTGCGTGAACGCCGTCGGCGTCGACGTCAACACGGCGTCTGCCCCGCTGCTGACCCGCGTTTCCGGCATCACCGCCTCGCTCGCCGAGAACATCGTCAGCCACCGCGACGAGCACGGGCCGTTCTCCTCCCGCGAGATCCTCAAGCAGGTGCCGCGGCTGGGCCCGAAGGCGTTCGAGCAGTGCGCCGGCTTCCTGCGCATCCGCGGCGGCGACGACCCGCTCGACTCCTCCAGCGTGCACCCCGAGGCGTACCCGGTGGTGCGGCGGATCCTTTCCGCCACCAGCAAGGACCTGCGCGAGCTGATCGGCAACGCGCGGGTGCTGGGCAGCGTGCGGCCGGAGCGGTTCGTCGACGACACCTTCGGCCTGCCCACGGTCACCGACATCCTCAGTGAACTGGAGAAACCCGGCCGCGACCCGCGGCCGGCCTTCAAGACCGCGACCTTCGCCGACGGCGTCGAGAAGCTGGCGGACCTCAAGCCGGGCATGCGGTTGGAGGGCGTGGTCACCAACGTCGCCGCGTTCGGCGCGTTCGTCGACATCGGGGTGCACCAGGACGGTCTGGTGCACGTCTCGGCGATGTCGAAGAACTTCGTCAAGGATCCGCGTGACGTGGTCAAACCCGGTGACATCGTCAAGGTCAAGGTGCTCGAGGTGGACATCCCGCGCAAGCGGATCTCGCTGACCCTCCGGCTGGACGACGAGGCGGCGCCAGGCAAACCGGGATCGTCCGGCGGCGGGCGCCAGGGCCAACAAGGTCAGCAGGGCCAGCGCAGGGGCGGCGGTCAGTCCCGGCGGCGCGACTCCGGCGGTTCGGGCGGTTCGGGCGGCGGTGGTGCCCTGGCCGACGCGCTCCGACGGGCGGGCTACGGCCGCTGACACACGGCGGCCCTGCGGGCCCGGGGGCCCGGGCGGACCAGCGGCACGGCTGGCCGATTGGGCTGGACAGGTGACCCCGGCTGGCGCCACGGGAGTAGCACGGCTCATCATCGGGGAGTGCATTGGGCCGATTACCTGGCGGAGCGCTCCGCCCGGCGCTGGCTGTGCGGCATCGCCCCGCGGCTGGCCTCCGGGTGGCGGGCGCTCGCCGGGGATCGGGCGCTGTGGCCGGAGTTCGCCAGGCACACCGCCGCCGTGGACGACGCCGTGCGGGCCGAACGCGAACTGGTCGAGCGCGGCGAACGGGTCAGCGACCTGATGCTGATCGCCGGGCACGCGCACGACGTGTGGACCGAAGCGACCGCCTCGGGGTGGGCACCGCCCGCTGAGCCGTCGGTGTGGACCCGGAACGAGTGGACCGGCCTGCGCCTGCTCGCCTGCTACCACCTCGCGTCGGCGGAACCCCACGGACCCCGGCTGCCCCGCGGCGCCGTGATCCAGCGCCCGGCCTCGGCCGACACCGTCAAAAGAGCGCGCTGAGGAGTCCCCCCGGATGCCGGTGCCGGGGCCTCGCGCGGACCGGCACAATTGCTCTCTCGCTCACCGGCCGACCCTGATTTGACCATGATCCGGCCGGAGGCCATCCTGTTTTTTCAGCAGCTATCGGGGAGGAATCGATGAGTACCTTCGTTGTGGTCGGTGGAGCCGGACGGACCGGACGCCGCATCACCGAACGGCTCGCCAAGGACGGCCACCGTGTCGTGGTGGCCAGCCGCAACCCCGAAGGCGACGAGACCGTCGAACTCGACCTGGCCAGCGGTACCCCGCTCCCGTCCCTGACCGGCGCCGACGGCGTCGTGATCAGCGTCGAGCCGCCGAAGGACCCGGGCGCCGCCGACGCGGTGATGCACCTGGGGGTCGCGGCGGTCGCGGAAAGCGCCGCCCGTGAGGACATCCCGGTGGTACTGGTCTCGCAGATCTATCTGACCAGGGCGGCCGAGCATCCGGAGATGTCCGAGCGCATCGAGGCCCGCGCCCGGGGCGAACGGGCTCTGCGCACCAGCGGCGCGCAGTACACCATCGTCCGGCCGAGCTGGCTGCACGACCTGACGCCCGGCGGCGTCCGCGTCGAACAGGGCGACACCGGCGAGGGCAGGATCAGCCGCGACGCCGTCGCCGAGGCCGTCGTGGCGGCCCTGTTCGACCCGGCCGCCTCCGGCAAGACCTTCGAGCTCTACGACGACCCCGACTCCGACACCCCGGACTGGCCCACCGTCTTCGCCGCCCTGTCCCCCGACCCCGACGCCTAACCCACCCGGCGTGTCCCCCCTTCCGGACGCCGTGTCCCCTCTTCCGGACGCCGTGTCCCCTCTTCCGGACGCCGTGTCCCCTCTTCCGGACGGCGAGATCTCGCTTCCCGGCCGTGTCGGTCCGAACCATCGCGGCGTCCGGGGTAGGGATCCCGCCGACCGCGCGGCGACGCACTCGACGGCCGGATGTCGCGCGCGGCCCGCGTCTACCCGTAAGTCTCGGGCAGCGGTTCCAGCACCTGCTTGCCCAGATGCTGGAAGATGATCGAAGTCCGGAAGCCCACGATCTCCCGGCGGCTGGTGAACTGGCCCAGCAGGAACGCGTGCAGGTGATCGATGTCCTGGGCGGTGACGTGCACGAGGAAGTCGTCACTTCCCGTCGTGGTGTAGACCGACAGCACCTCCGGCATCTGCGCCATCAACCGCTCGAACACGTCCACGACGTCCCGGTTGAGCGGTCGCACCTGCACCGCGACGATCGCCTGCGCGCCCCGGTTCAGCGCACGCAGATCGATGTCGGCGTGGTAGCCACGGATCACCCCACGCCGGCGCAGCAGCCGCGTGCGCTCGAGACAGGTCGACGGGGCGATTCCGATCTTGCGCGCGATCTCCCGGTTGGACTGCCGCGCATCCTCCTGAAGATGCCGGACGATCGCCGAATCAAGTTCGTCCAAGTTCGTCCCCCCGCTCGTCCGGCCGAACAAAGTTCGGCCTGAGGACCAAATCCTCGTTCATCAGCTTAGCTTTCAACCATGGAACACGAAGCGATGATGTTGCGACGGGGACGGCGTTCGGGTCTGACGATGGTGATCGCCCAGCACTCGACTGCCCTGGGTCCCGCGGTCGGCGGCATCCGGCTCCGCCGGTACGCCGGCTGGCGTGACGGCGTGGAGGACGCGCTCCGGCTTTCGGAGGCCATGACGTACAAAATCGCGGCCGCGGGTTTGCCCTTCGGCGGCGGGAAAAGCGTGATCGTAGCGGACAAAACGATCACTCCGGAAGCGCGACAGGCCGTGCTCACCGATCTCGGCGAGTTCATCGACTCGCTCGGCGGAACCTACCTCGCCGGACCCGACGTCGGTACCGGACCGCGGGAAATGGCGATAGTGCGCCGGCGGACACCGCACGTGTTCTGCCTGCCCGAGGACCAAGGCGGCACCGGTTCGCCGAGCGAGCCCACCGCGATCGGGGTGCTCGCCGCGATCGCGGCCGGCGCACGCGCCGTCTTCGGCGACGGGTCGGTGACCGGACGGACCGTTGTCCTCAGTGGACTCGGCTCGGTGGGCGGGCACCTGGCCCGGGAACTGGCCGCGGCGGGCGCGCGCGTCCTCGTATCCGATGTGGACGAGGAGAAACGCGCGCTCGCTTCGGAACTGGGACTGCGCTGGATCTCCCCCGAGGATGTGATGGGCACCACCGCGGACATCCTCGTTCCCGCCGCGGTGGGCGGGGTGCTGGGCCCGGACACCGTCGTCAACGCCCCACTCGTCGTGGGCGCGGCGAACAACCAGCTCACCACCGACGCCGTGGCCGAACAGCTGGCTCGACGGGGTGTCGTCTGGGTTCCGGACTTCGTGGCCAACGCCGGCGGCGCGATCTACACCCTCTCCCGCGAGATCGAGGGCCTTGGCCAGGACAGCGCGCTGGCCAGGGTGCGCGCGATCGGATCCACTGTGGACGAACTGCTCACCGCCGCCGCCGCACGCGGCACGACGCCACTGCACGAAGCCATGACACTGGCCCGCGCCCGGCTCGAGACCGGCTCGCGGGCCATCCCAAGCCGGGCACTGGCATAGGCTTTCGGGCATCCGGTGGAACACCCCGCCGGGTGCCCCGAGCCTGGTCGGGGTGTGGACGCCGGATCACCGTGAAGCCGAGTCCGCAGGCGGGAAGGCGGGCGCCGCGGAATCGGATGTGTGCAGGCCGAAGGGAGTCAGGCCGCGGAAGGCCGCGGCCTGACCACGAAAACCGTCAGGACCGCCGCTCGTCGTTCTCGATCTCCGGCTTGCCCCCGTTGAGGCCCTTCTTCACCGAGTCGAGAATCGCCATCCCCTGACTGACCAGTCCCGAGGCAAGCTCGCCGAGCCCGTCCGCGCCGTTGAGGATGTTCACGTTCGCGCCGGACAGGCCCTGCGCCGCCTCGCGCACGATCATCGGGAGCTGGTCGATCAGCATCCGGTCGAGCGCGACCCGGTTGTTCGACGCCGCGGCTTCGGCCTGGATCCGCATCTTCTCCGCCTCGGCCTGGGCCAGGATGCGAACCCGCTCGGCCTCGGCGTCCGCGGGCCGGACGACCTCGGCGACCAGTTGCTGCTGGCGAAGTTCGGCCTCCCGCCGCGCCAGCTCGGTCTGCATGGCGATGACCTCGCGCTGCGCCTGCGCCTGCGCGAGCGGACCGGCCTGCGACGCTTCGGCCTGCGCGCGATCGACCTGGGCCTTGTACTGGGCCTGGACGACGGCGGTCTCCCTCGCGAACTCCGCCTGGCGCCGCTGGGAAGCCTGCTCCGCCTCGACGGCCGCCTGGTCGGCCTGCGCCTGCGCGACCTTCGCCTTCCGCTGGATCTCGGCGTTGTGCGGAGCGGCCATGGCGGCGATGTAGCCGATTCGCATGTCGTCGATGGACCGGATCTGCAGCGAGTCCACCGTGAGCCCGATCTTCGCCATCTCGGCCTTCGAGCCGTCGAGCACCTCGGTGGCCAGCTTCTGCCGCTCGGTGATGATCTCCTCAATGGTCATCGACCCGACGATCGACCGCAGGTGACCGGCGAAGATCCGGCCGGTGAGCACGGTCATCTGGTCCTGGTCGGACAGGAACCGCTGCGCGGCGTTGACGATGCTCTCCTCGTCGTTGCCGACCTTGAACGCGATCACCGCGCGCACGTTGAGCGAGATTCCCTGCCTGCTCACGCAGACTTCCTCGACCTCGGCCTCGGCCAGCGACAGCGTGAGGTAACGCACCTTGCGGAACATCGGCATCACGAACGCGCCGTGCCCCGTCACCACCCGGAACGGGGCACCGTTCCGGCCGCCGCCCTTACCTCCTGAGACCAGCATCGCCTGATCCGGCGCGGGAACGTGGTACCCGAACATGGTGTTGTCTCCTAATCCCCAAGCGGCTTCGACCACGGTATGACGTCGACGGTGCGCGCCCCACGGGTTTCGACCACCAGCACGGTCGTACCCGTGGGGAGCGGTTTCCGGGACCATGCCAGATAGATCTCCGAGCCCCCGCGGACCCTGATCTTGACCTCCCCCGGGCCGTCGGCTCCCCGTGTCGCGTGCACGAGCTCACCGACCTGCCCCACGACCGAGGAGTCGCTGGCCATGGCACTTTCTCCTTCGACGTCGTTCCCGGTCAACCTACTCGTTGATCACCGTTCTCGGCAGCGGATTCACCAGGTCAGCGCTGGGCCCGCGGCCGCGTCACCCAGGTCCCAGAACAGGCCGGTCATGATCTCCAATCCGCCCCGTGCAAGCGGCGCGAGCAGGTGTTCGTCCGGGGCATGCTGGGCGCAGGCGGGATAGGAGTGCGGCACCCAGATCGTGGCCAGGCCCAGCTCGTCGGTGAAGGCGTCGTTGGGGATGGATCCACCGAGGTTGGGCAGCAGCGCGGGTTTCGCGCCCAGGGTACGTTCCAGCGACGCCACGGCCCAGCGGACCCAGGGACTGTCCGGGTCGGTCCTGGTGGGCGGCATCGTCCGGCCGACCTCGACGCTCACCATCGAAAACCCTTGTGCGTCAAGGTGTTCCCGCAGGATCGGGCCGATCTTGCCGACCTCGGTGCCGACCACCGACCGCAACTGGCAGTGGGCGTGCGCGGTGCCCGGGATCGCGTTGACCGGGGTGTCGGGGTTTCCGGCCGCGAGCGAAAGCACCTCGACGGTGTTCCAGGCGACCAGCCGCTGCGCCGGCGTCAGTCCCGGCTCGCCCCAGCCTTCGTCGATGGCCGGGTCGTCCGGGCCGCCGCCGACGGAGATGTCACGCAGGGCGTCGGTGACGTTTTCCGGGATCTCCGGCGGGCGCAGGCCCGGTACCAGGATGCGGCCGCGTGCGTCCGCGATCGTCGCCACCGCGCTGGCCAGCACCGTCGCCGGGTTGCGGAGCAGTCCTCCCCAGTTTCCTGAGTGGTAGGCACGCTCACGCAGGTTCACCCGCAGTGTGAAGGGGGTGGACCCACGGGAACCGAGGAACAGGGTGGGCCGGTCGGCCGTGACGCGGGGACCGTCGGAGGCGATCAGGACGTCGGCGGCCAACTCGTCCCGCCGCCGCGCACACACCTCGCGCAGCCCGGGCGATCCCGTCTCCTCACCGGTCTCCAACAGGATCTTGAGGTTGAACCCCAGACTGCCCCGGGTTCGCAGCACCTGCTCCAACGCCGCGAGATTGATGGTGTGCTGGCCCTTGTTGTCAGCGGTGCCGCGCCCGTACCAGCGGTCGCCCTCGACGACGACCTGCCAGGGATGCAGGCCGCTTCGCCACCGCTTCTCCTGGCCTAACACCACATCGCCGTGGCCGTAGACGAGCACCGTCGGCAACGCGGGGTCCTCTTCCCGGTAGGCGAGGAGAAACGGGCCGGCCCCGGCCGGATTGTCCACGATGGAGGCCGTGCAGCCCAGCCTGGTGACGGCGGGAATCATCTCGTCGGTGAGGTAGGCGCGCAGCACGGCGGCGCCGGCGGGGTCCTGACTCTCCGTGGGGAAGGCCACCCGGCGGGACAGCTCGGACAGGAACTTTCCGGAGTCGAAGTAGTTCAGGGCGTGGTCGATCGCAGTGGTCCGGGTCATCGTCTCCCTCTTGCTTTCGAGGACGGTCTCCGTCGCGGGAATCCGCGCAGCACCAATATCTCCCGGCACCTCGTGATCGACAAGAGGCGGCGGCTCGCCTTGACCTCCAGTAATGTCGAGGTTACATGCTTGCGTATCGTGGCAGACACAGCTTTGAAACTCCTGGTGATCGTGGCCAGTACCCGGGAAAACCGGTTCGGGCCGGTGGTCGCGAACTGGTTCGCCGAGCAGGCGGGACAGCACGGCGACCTGACCGTCGAGGTGCTCGACCTCGGCGCGGCACGGCTCCCCGCCGACCTCACCGACGCGGCTCCGCCCGAAGTCACGGCGGTCAGGGAGCGGATCGAAGCGGCGGACGGTTATGTCGTGGTGACGCCGGAGTACAACCACACCTTCCCGGCCTCGATCAAGATCCTCATCGATTGGACCCGCGGCGAATGGCAGGCCAAGCCGGTCGGATTCGTCTGCTACGGAGGACTGTCCGGTGGTTTACGCGCCGTGGAACACCTCCGGCCGGTCTTCGCCGAGATGCACACCGTCACGGTGCGGGACGTGGTGAGCTTTCACCGGGTGTGGGGCCAGTTCAACGACGCGGGGCGGCACCTCGACCCGGCCGGTTGCAACGCGGCGGCCAAGGCCATGCTCGACCAGCTGTCGTGGTGGGGACTGACCCTGCGCGATGCGCGCGCCACGCGCCCTTACGGCTCCTGACCACTTTCTTTCCCCGGCTCTTTCCCCGACGCTCCAGCCCCGGGCTCCCGGCCGCCGCGTCCCCCGGCCCACTCACCGGAGAACACGGCGACGGGACCGGGGAACACGACAACCGGACGGGAGAACTCGCCGACCGGAACAGGGGACACGACAACCGGACGGGAGAACTCACCGACCGGAACAGGGGACACGGCAACGGGAAGAGGGGACACGGCAACGGGAAGAGGGGACACGGCAACGGGAAGAGGGGACACGGCGGCCGGGGCCACGTCTGATCTCGGCGTGTCCCCCCGTCCTGTCGCTGAGTCCCCTCTTCCGGTTGCCGTGTCCTCCCGTCCGGTTGGCGTGTCCCCTCGTCCGGTTGCCGTGTTCTCCGGTCCGGGGGCCGTGTTCTCCCGTCCGGGGGCCGAGTTCTGCGGTCTGGTTGGTGTGTTCCGTGGTGCGGGCGCGGGTGGTTTTCGGGCGGTAGGGTGTTTTCGGGTTCAGCGGGTGAGAGGATTCGGGGCGAAGCGGTTCGGGCGGAAGGTGGACGCCCGGTCGTCGGGCGTGCCCAGTACTTCCCGTGCGACGATCTCGCCGAGCACCGCCGCGAGCGTGACGCCGCTGTGGGTCACCACGACGTAGAGCGACTCGGTTCCGGGCACCCAGCCGAGCACGCTCATCCCGTCGCGCGGCATCGGGCGGATGCCGACGAACGCGGACTCGACCCGCGCCCCGGCGGCGGGAAGGACCTCCGCGAGGCGGCTGAGCACCTCGGCGGCGGCTTCGTTCGTGCGCTCCGGGCGGTCGTCGCGCCGCAACGTGTGATCGATGTCGTGGCAGTGCAACAGCAGCCGTCCGCCGGAGTGCGGGCGGACGCTGATCCGCGGCGCGTGCACGACGCCCCGCACGCGTGCTCGCACCGGATTGGTGCGGACCAGTAGGCCGAGCGTGGCCCGCTCCGGGTCACCCGGTTCGGCGAGCGGGACCGCGGAGCCCACCTCGGCGACCAGGCGGGTGGTGCCCCGGCCGGCGCAGCAGACGACGGCGTCGGCGCGGTGTGCTTCGCCCGAGGCGAGCACGACTCCGCGGATTCCTGGGGGCGCACCGAGAAAGCCGGTCACCTCCGCGCCGAGGCGCACCCGGACCCCGAGCCCGCGGCAGGCGGTCAGCAGCGCGCTGATCAGCCGGCCGCCGTCGACGTGCGCGTCGGACGGGTAGTGCACGAACTCCGCCGGCATGCGCTCCGGCAGCAGCTCCGGTTCCAGGTCGCGCAACACCTGCGCCCGGGTCGGCCGCGTGACCGGGTAGCCCTTGGCGCGGTACGCCTCGGCGGTCGCCAGCAGGCGTTCACCGTCGGTGTCGGTGTCCGCCCAGTGCAGGTTGCCGTGCCGGAAGAACCACGGCTCGCCGGGGAGCTCACCGGCGAGCCGGCCGTGCGCGGTCAGGCCGGCGTGCGTCAGGTCGTAGTAGGGCGCGGAGCCGTCCACGACGGCGTTCACCCAGCCGAAACTGTGCGCGGACAGGCTTTCCGCCGGGTTCGCACCGTCCAGCAGGGTCACCTCGGCGCCTTCCCGGGCGAGCCGGTAGGCGACGCAGGCGCCGATCGCTCCCGCGCCGACAACGACAACCTTCACGGTGTTTCCTTTCCACTCGCCGTTTTCCCGCACAGGTATCCGCCGAGCAGGGCGGGCCCGAGCGTGCCGCCGGAACCCGGGTATCCCGGGCCCATCACACTCGCGGTGACATTGCCGCAGGCGAACAGGCCGGGGATGGGCTCGTCGTCGTAGCGCAGCACGCGGCCGTCGACGTCGGTGACCACGCCGCCCTTCGTGCCGAGCGTGCCGGGCCGGACCTCCACCGCGAAGTACGGCGGTTCTTCCAACGGGGCAAGGCAGGGGTTGCCGGGCCGCTCGCCGTCGCCGTAGTACCGGTCGTGTGCGCTGCCGCCGCGCCCGAACTCCGGATCCACCCCGTCGCGCGCGCCGCGGTTGAAGGTCTCGACCGTTCGCGTCAGCGCGTCCGCGTCGACGTCGATCGCCTTGGCCAGTTCGGTGAGCGAGCCGCCGGTGGCGAACCACGACGGTGGCGGCGCCGTGGGCGCCACTCCCGCGATCGGATACCGGCGGCGGAAGCCTTCGTCGAAGACCAGCCAGGCCGGATCGTTCGGGCGCCGGTGCGCACTGGGCTCGAGCACGTGCAGCGCCTTGGTGATGTCGTTGTAGTTGACCGCCTCGTTGACGAACCGGCGGCCCGCCCGGTTCACCATGATCGAACCGGGGAGGCAGCGTTCGGCGACGATGTGCCGCGCGCGGGGCTCGCCGTCGTAGCACTCCTCCGGCGCGGACACCACGGGCGCCCACCACGCCTCGCTCAGGTTGCCCAGTGCCGCACCCGCCTCCGCGGCCATCACCTGCCCGTCGCCGTGGTTGTACGGCGGGCTCACCGCCACGGTGTCCGGCTTGCCCAGGAAGGCCTGCTTCAGCCGCGCGTTCCATTCGAAGCCGCCGCTGGCCAGCACCACACCCGCGGTCGCACGGAAGGTCACCGGGCTGCCGTCGGTTTCCGCGAGCACCCCCGTGATCCGCGCGCCCTCGGTGCGCAGCCGGCGGGCCCGCGTCCCGGTGCGGAACTCGACACCCCGGTCGTCGCAGGCGGTCACGAGCGCGGCCACCAGGGCGGCGCCCACCGTGAGCATCCCGGTGGCCTCGCGGCGGGCGATCAGTGCCCGATAGGCGCCGGGATCCCAGCGGGCACGATGGAGCTCGTCGTAGGTCAGTGGCGGGAAAGCGCTTCCGGAGCGGATCCGCGCGCGCACCTCCGGCGCCGCCGGAAAGGGCGCGTTGTCCAGCGTGCGGCCGCCCTCCCGGGCTCCCGGCCAGTCCGGATGGTAGTCGGGCCGGGAGATCGGAAACAGTCCGGCCGGTGTCCGGCTCAGCAGATAGCGCACCATTTCCGGTGATTTTCCGACGAATTGTTCGAGGTGCTCGTCCGCGACGGTTCCTTCGGTGACCAGTCGGAGGTAACGCAGCGCGTCGGCGGCCGAGTCGGGAAAACCGGCCGCCGCCATGAGCGGGTTGTCCGGCACCCAGATCATTCCGCCGGAAATCGCGGTGGTACCGCCGAGAAAGGGGGTCCGTTCCAGTACCAGCACGCGGTGCCCGGCGTCGGCGGCCACACACGCGGCGAGCAGTCCGCCGCCGCCGGAGCCGATCACGACCAGATCCGCCGTGTGTGCGTCCAATGCTCACCTTCCCGGGTTCCACGGGTCGCTCAGCAGTGCTTTTCGGCTTACTTAACCGGAATCCGGGGTCATTGACAAGTCCACTGCCAAGCCCACTGCCAAGTCCACTGCCAAGCCCGCCGGCAGGCCGAATCGCCAGCTTTCCGGCGAGCCCCGGCCCCCTTTCCGTCGCATGAAAAGACCGCTCGGAATCCTTTCATCCGGCGAAACAGAGCCAATATCGGGGTAGGCCGTTAGGGGGAAATACGGCGGTTCGGAAAGATCGAGTCGGTTATGGTTCTTCCACCGTTTCCGCGGCTGTGCTTGACTCGTCCGCGTCCATCCCGGCAGGCTGCCGGGTCAACCCGAGGGGGTTTTCGTGACCGGCCGTCATGTGCTTTTCGTCAATTTGCGACGCATTCCCCGGGAGGGTCTCGAATCGCTGCTGGCGGCCCATCGGCTCGGTTACGGGATAGTGCTCATCGGTCGCTCGATCCCCGATTTCGCGCGACCCTACGTCGATGAGTTCCGCGAGGTCGACACCTACCAGGAGGACCGTTCGGTCAAACTGGCGCGGGAGGTCGCCGGGGACCACGACCTGGCCGGCGTCGCCAACTTCACCGAGATCGACGTGCAGCTGGTGTCCGCCATCGCCGCGGATCTGGGCCTGCCGGGCATGCCGCGGGAAGCGGCGCTGCGGGCTCGCAACAAGTTCCTGATGAAGGAGGCGCTGGCGCACCTCGACGTGTTGCCGCGCTACCGCCGGGTGCACTCGCTCGACGAACTGCGTGGCGCGGTGGCCGATCTCGGCTTGCCCGCCGTGGTGAAACCGACCGGGGCGTCCGGCTCGAAGGGCATCTTCGAACTGCGGGAACCCGGTGACCTCGAACCCGCGATGCGGCGGCTGGCCGAGATCGCCCGGCCGGAGTTCGACCCGGTGTTCCGCCAGTTCGGTGCCGAGTTCATCGTCGAGGAATTCCTCGACGGCCCCGAAGTGAGCGTCGAGGGCTTCGTCGCCGGCGGCACGGTGCACATCGTCGCGATCACCGACAAGCGGACCACCGTCCCGTTCCATCTGGAGCTGGAGCACAAGGTGCCCAGCGTGCTCGGCTCCCCGGCGGAAGCCGAGATCACCGCGGCGACCCGGGACGTGGTGACCGCGCTGGGGTTCGACCACTGCGCCTTTCACCTGGAGGGCAAGCAGACGCCGCGGGGCTTCCGGTTCATCGAGATCGCCGGGCGCCCGGCCGGTGACTACATCGCTTCGCACGTGGTGCCGCTGGCCACCGGGGTCGACTTCTTCGCCAACGTCATCCGGGTCGCCACCGGTGAGCCGCTCGATCTGCGGCCGGACCGTGCCCTGCACGCCGGGGTCCGGTTCGTGCTCGCCCCGGAAGGCGGCCGCTTCGACGGCGTGGACGGTCTGCCCGGGATCTGCGCGCGGCCGGGCTACGACCACGTGTTCTTCGAGCAGTCCGTGGGAAGTCGCATCGCGGTCCCGCCGGAGCACTTCGGCCTGCAACGCCTGGTCGCGGTCTGCGCCCGGCACGGCACGCGCGCCGGGCTGGACGCGCTGCTGGCCGACGTCGAGTCTTCGGTGACTCCGCGGATGACCAGGGATCCCGGAGATGGGTGACTCCCGCGCGGCGGCCAGGCTCGCCCTCCTCGGCTGCGGGCAGATGGGCCGCAGCGCCGCTTATGCGCTGGCGACCGAGCGCGACACCGCCGAGCTGACCCTGCTCGACCGGGACCGCTCGCGCGCCGAAGGCGTCGCCCGCTGGCTGGCCGGGCACGCGACCTGCCGGGTCACCGTCGCCGGCACGATCGAGGAGGCCGTGCGGCGGCGGGACGCGGTGGCGATGGCCCTGCCGTGGGCCGCGACGCGGGACTGTCTCGACGCGGCGGTGCGGGCCGGGGTACCGGTCGCGAGCGTCACCCGGCCGCCGTATGCCGAACTGGTGGAACTGGCGTCCCGGGCCGGCGCGGGGTCGAGCCCGGTGCTGCTGCCGATCGGCCTCGAACCGGGTCTCACCGAACTGCTGGCCGTGCACGCGAGCGGTCTCCTCGATCGCGTCGACACCGTCCACATCGGATGCGGCGGAATTCCGCGGCGGCCGCGGGAACCCTGGGGTTACACCGCTTTCTTCGGCGGCGAGCAGGCCGATCACCTGCCCATCGCCCAGCGGGACGCGCTGTCGGCCCGCGGCGGCCGGGTGGTCGCGGTGCCCCGGTTCTCGGGCGTGGAGACCAGGGAGATCGAGGACGTGGGCCTCCTGGAGGCCTACCACGACGGGATGGTGCCGTGGCTGCCCGAGCATCCCGCGTTCGCGAGAGCCGACTGCACGCAGAAGACGTTGCGGTGGCCCGGTTTCGCCTCCCGTGTCGGCGAGCTGGCCCGGCTGGGGCTGCTGGGGGAGCGGCCGGTGGACGTGGACGGGACTCCGGTGATCCCCCGGCGGCTGGTGGAGCGCGTGGTCGCGCCCCAGGTCCGGCCCGAACCGCACGAGCGGGACCTGGTGGTCCTCGACGTGCTCGCCCACGGTGTCGCGGCAGGCCGGGCGGCGACGGTGCGCACCCGGCTGCTCGACGCGTTCGACCCGGACACCGGATTGTCCGCCATCGCGCGGACGACCGGGTTCACGCTGGCGGCCGCGACCCGGCTGCTCGCCGAAGGACGCCTGCCCGGAAAGGGCTGGCGCAAGCCGCATCTCGCGGTGACCGGACCGTTGTTCGCGGCCGTGATGAGTGCGCTGACCACCCGGGGAGTGCGGTGGAGCGCGGCTGGTCACGTCACGCCGGCCGGTCCGGCCGCGGATGCCTGCCGGGAACGGAAGGAAACATGACCACGTCAGGGGCGGTGTTCGATCTCGCCGGTGTCGGCATCGGGCCGGCCAACCTGAGCCTCGCCGCGCTGCTGGCTCCCTCGGCGGAGCTGTCCACGGTCTTCTTCGACCGGAAGAAGTCGTTCGAATGGCATCCGGGCCTGATGCTGCCGGACGCGCGGATGCAGGTGCACTTCCTCAAGGACCTGGTGACCCCGGTCGATCCGACGAACCCGTTGTCGTTTCCCGCTTTCCTGGTGGCGACCAAACGGCTCTACCGGTTGCTGGTGACCGGGCGCGACCGGATCTCCCGCCGGGAGTTCGAGCAGTACTGCCGGTGGGCGGCCGACCGCATCGAAAGTCTCCGGTTCGGAGTCGCGGTGGAGTCGCTCGAATGGGACGGCGAGACCTTCCTGCTGCGGACCGGTGACGGGGCGATCCGGGCGCGCAACGTGGTGAGCGGCACCGGGCTGGTCCCGAGGTTGCCCGACTGCGCGGCGGGCCACGACCCCGCGGTGGTGTTCCACGCCGCGCATCTGCTGGAGGTGCCGCGGAACTTCACCGGCCGGCGGGTGGCCGTCGTCGGCGGCGGGCAGAGCGGGGCCGAGGTGGTGTATCACCTGCTCACCTCGCCGGCCGGGCCACCGGAGTCGATCCTGTGGGGCACTTCGCGGTCGAACCTGTTGCCGCTGGACGACAGCCCGTTCGTCGACGAGCTGTTCCTGCCCAATTTCAGCCGCTACTTCTACGGCCTCGCCGAACCGGAACGCCGGCGGCTGATCGAGGAGCAGCGGATGGCCAGCGACGGGGTGTCGTCCGGGTTGCTGGAGACGATCTACCGGCGCCTCTACGACCTCGAACTCGTCGAGGACGGCGGGCGGCCGTGCCGGATCCTGCTCGGGCACCAGCTCACCGCGATCGACGAGGCGGCCGCCGGGGTGAGCACGACCTGGCGGGCCACCCACGGCGGCGCGCGGGTGCGGGAAACGGTCGACGCGGTGGTGTGTGCCACCGGTTACCGGCATGCCCTGCCGGAACTGCTGCACGGGGTCGCGGAGCGGCTCGTGCTCGACCAGGGACGCCCCGTCGTCCGGCCGGATTTCAGTCTCGGCTGGACAGGACCGGAGCGGAACCGGATCTACGCGCAGAACGCGGCCCGGCACGAGTTCGGTGTGGCCGACCCGAACCTCAGCCTGCTGGCCTGGCGGAGCGCGGAGATCGCCAACAGCGTGCTCGGCTACGAGCGGTTCGACACCTCGGCGGTGAGCTCCGCGCTGGAGTGGGACACCTTGTCGGCCGAGCGGAAGGTGCACATCACCTCATGATCATAGGTCGGATTCCCCGCACCCCCGGCGACCTGGCGTCGCCCGGCTTCGTCCGCAGCGCGCCGCCGGCCTGGGCGGAGCGGGACGGGCTGCCGTTCCACATCCGCCGCGTCACGCTGCGGCCCGGTGAGGCGACGGCACCGCACAACCATCACGACACCGAGGTCTGGATCATCCTGGACGGTCGTGGCGTGCTCGGCTGGAACGGCGCGGACGAGCCGGTTCAGGCCGGGGACAGCGTCGAGCTGACCCCGCTGGGCGTGCACACGCTGCACAACACCGACCCGGCGAAGCCCTTGACCTTCCTCACGCTCTGGTGGGAGGACATGGCCTCCTTCGCGCGGGCGCACGCCGACCGGCTGGCGGTCGCGGGCCGCGACGAACGCCCGGTGGTGCTGCTGCCCTCGTTTCCCACCCCGAACGGCGAACTGCACCTCGGACATCTCGCGGGGCCTTACCTTGCCGCCGACACCAGCCGGCGTGCGCTGATCGCGCGGGGCACGCCGGCGCACCTGCTGCTCGGCACCGTCGGTCACCAGAGCCAGGTCGCGGTCGCGGCCGGGGCGGCGGGGATGTCGTTCACCGCGCTGGCCGAACGCAACACCGATGCCATCGTCGAGGCGCTGGCCGCGGCGGAGATCGGCTGGGACGTGTTCGTCCGGCCTTCCGCGCCGGAGTACCCGGACGTGGCCCGGCAGGTGTTCGAAAAGCTGCGGCGCACCGGGGCGGTCGTCGCCAAGCGGGTGCCGGCGAACTACTGCGCCGGGTGTGCGCGCTACCTGTTCGAAGCGTTCGTGGCCGGGGCGTGCCCGCACTGCGGATCCCGCGACACGGCGGGAATCGAATGCGAGTCCTGCGCACGGCCCTTCGCCGATGCCGAACTGGTCGAGCCCAGCTGCACCACCTGCGGGGCGGCGGCGCAGCAGCGCGAGCTGACCCGGTACTTCCTGCCGTTGGAACCGCTGCGGCCCTGGCTGACCGGTTACCTCTCCTCGGTCGCGATGAGCGCCCGCCTGCGCTCCTACCTCGACCGGGTGCTCGCGGAGCCGTTGCCGGACCTGCCGGTGACGATCGTCGCCGAGGACGGCATCCCGGTGCCGGTGGGCCCGGACGAGCCGGAGCTTTCGGGGCAGCGGCTGTACTCCGCCTTCGAACTCGTGGGGCGGTACCTGACCGCGCTCGGCCGGCTGGCGGCCGGGCAGGGCTTCGATGACTGGGCCGCCTACGCCGCCGCGGAACGCCCTCGGACGGTGCTGTTCTTCGGCTACGACAACGCATATCTGCGGGCCGTGGTGTTTCCCGCCGTGCTCTCGTCGTTCACCGACACCGTGGCGCCGCCCGAAACGATGGTGTGCAACGAGTTTTACACGCTCGACGGGGCGAAGTTCTCGACCGGCCGCCGGCACGCGATCTGGGGCCGGGGCGCCTTCGCCCCGCACACCCGGGACCAGCTCCGGCTCTATCTGGCGCTCACCCGCCCGGACATTCGCCGCCGGGACTTCTCCGTCGGCGAGTACACCGGGTTCGTCCGGACCACCCTGCTCGACTGGCAGGACTGGCTCGACGACGTGGGCCGGCGGGTGGAGCGCGCTTTCGGCGGCGTGGCACCGGAAGCCGGGGCGTGGAACGCCGAGTGCGAACGGTTCTACCAGCAGATCCGGGAACTGGTCGCGACGGTCCGGCCGGCCTGCCTGCCGGAGCGGCTCGATCTGCGCGCGGCCGCGGAAGCACTCGTCGTCTTCGTGGCCCGGGCGCGCCGGTTCGGCGAAACCTGCGCGGATCTGCTCGGCTCGGATCCACCGCCCGGCGTGGCACGCACCGGGATGGCGCTGGAACTGATGGCGGTGCGGGCGGCCAGCGCCGCGGCCGCGCCGCTGGCGCCGGGGCTGGCCGGCCGGCTCGCCGTCGCGCTTGGACTGTCCGAAGAGGACATCCGGAACGCGGAACCGCGGTGGGTCGAGCCGGGTACGCGGGTGCGCCTGGGGGAGCGGTTGTTCGCCCCCGACGCGGTCCTCGACGCGGCGCCGGCGGTGATCGCGTGAAGCCGGCGAAGTTCGGTTACTTCCGGCCCGAAACGGCCGAGGAAGCCGTCGCACTGCTCGGTGCCCACGCCGGTGCTCAGGACGGTGCTCAGGACGGCGCCCGGGTGCTGGCGGGTGGGCAGAGCCTTGTCCCCCTGCTCAACCGCCGCCTGGTCCGGCCGCGCGCGCTGGTCGACGTGACCCGCCTACCTGGACTGCGCGGCCTGGCGGTCACCGAGGACACCCTGCGGATCGGGGCGCTCACCCGCCACGCCGACATCGAAACGGTGACCGATCCCGCCGTCCACACCGGATTCCCGATCCTGCCGGAGTCCGCGCGGTGGGTGGCTTTCCCGCCCATTCGCAGTCGGGGCACCTTCGGCGGCAGCATCGCCCACGCGGACCCGTGCTCGGAATGGTGCCTGCTCGCGGTGCTGCTCGACGCCCAGCTGATCGCGCTGGGCCCGGCCGGCACCCGGGTGCTCGACGCGGCCGGCTTCTTCACCGGAAGGCACCGCACCGCGCTGGCCCCCGACGAACTGTTGGTCGAGGTCAGGTTCGCCCACCGGCCGGTTCTCGCCGCGCTCGCCGAGTACTCGATCCGTCAACGGGATTACGCGGTGGTCGCCGCGGCGGCGGCGATCCGGCTCGACCGGTGGGGCGCGATCGCCGAGGCGCGGATCGCGCTGGGCGGGGTGGCCGACCGGCCGGTCCGGGTGCCCAACGCGGAAAAGGCACTGCTGGGCGCGGTGGCCGGGGCCGAGGCGTTCGAGTTCGCGGCGCGCGTGGCCGCGGAGGACCTCGAACCCCCCGCAGACGTCCACGGGAGCGCGGAATACCGCCGGGAACTGGCGAGCACCTTGGTCGCTCGCGCGTTGCGACAAGCTCAGGCGAAGGGAGGACCGCAGGCATGACCCCCGACATCACCGCCTTCGACGACGTGCCGATGTCGATCACGGTGACGATCACGGTGAACGGCGAACGCCACGAACTGGTGCTGGATCCCCGGCGCAGCCTGGCCGACGTGCTCCGGCGTGAGCTGCGCCTGCTCGGCACGCATCAGGGATGCGAGCAGGGCGTGTGCGGCGCGTGCACGGTGCTCGTCGACGGTGACCCGGTCCGTGGCTGCCTGCTGCTCGCCGTCCAGGCGGACGGCGCCCGGGTGGAGACCGTGGAGTCCTTGGGCCGCGACGGCGAACTCGACGAGCTGCAGCGGGCCTTCACCGAGAACCACGGCCTGCAGTGCGGTTTCTGCACGCCCGGATTCCTGATGCTGGCCACGGCTTTGCTGCGCGACGAGCCCGGCGCCGATCGCGAGCGGATCACCGAATGCGTCTCGGCGAACCTGTGCCGCTGCACCGGTTACAAGGGCATCGTCGACTCGATCGACTCCGCCGCAAGATCCGCCGCCAGATCCACTCCAAGATCCGCCGCCCGATCCGCGTCACACGGCCGATAACGGGAGAAGAACCTTGACTGTGCTCGGAAAACCGGTGCGCCGGCTCGAGGACCGGCGGCTGCTGCTCGGCCGTGGCCGGTTCCACGACGATGTGAGCCGCCCGGCCCAGCTGTGGCTCCGGGTGATCCGCTCGCCCGTCGCGCATGCGCGCATCCGCGGGATCGACACGGCCGCCGCGCTGGCCTCGCCCGGGGTCGCCGGGGTGTACACCGCCGCGGATTTCCCGGTGCTGCCCAGGATCCCGGTCCGCCAGGTGGTGCCGGGGCTGGATCTCGATCCGTACCTGCAACCCGTGCTGGCCACCGGCTTCGTGCGCTATGTCGGCGATCCGGTCGCCGTCGTGCTGGCCGAGGACCCCTATCTGGCCGAGGACGCCGCCGATCTGGTCGGGCTGGACCTGCGGGAGCTGCCGGTCACGCTCGACGCCAGGGAAGCGGCCGAACTGCCGCAGGAGAGCTGGGGCGGCCGGACCCCGAAGGCCGCCGTCGTCGAGATCGGCTACGGCGACGTGGACCGCGTGTTCGAAACGGCGCCGCGGGTCGTCCGCGTCCCGCTCAAGGTCGGCCGCCACGGTGGGACACCGCTGGAGCCCCGGGGGCTCGTCGCCGACTACGACGAGGTCACCGACCGGATGACGATCTGGGGCGCGACCAAGGTGCCGCACTGGAACCGGCGGGTCCTGGCCCAGCTGCTCGGCATCGCCGAACACCGGATACATATGACCGAAACGGACGCGGGCGGCGGGTTCGGGGTGCGCGGCGAGCTTTATCCCGAAGACATCCTGGTCCCGTACCTGTGCCTGCGCACCCGGCGGGCGGTGAAGTGGAGCGAGGACCGGACCGAGCATCTGCTGGCCGCCAACCATTCCCGCGAGCAGGAGCACACCATCGAGCTGGCCTTCGACGAGGAAGGTCACCTGCTGGGGCTGCGCGACGAGGTGTGGCAGAACAACGGCGGCTACATCCGCACGCACGGAGCCGCGGTCGGCATGCTCACCGCGACCATGATGCCCGGGCCCTACCGCCTGCCCGCCTACCGCACCCGGGTGCACGTGGTCACCACGAACAAGAGCCCGACCGGCACCTATCGCGCGCCCGGCCGGTACGAGGTGACCTTCGTGCGCGAACACGCCCTCGACATCGCGGCGGGCGAGCTCGGGATGGACCCGGTCGACCTGCGCCGCCGCAACCTGCTCGACCACCGCGAACTCCCGCACACCCGGCCGATCGTGATCTACGAGACCCCGATGGTCCTCGACGGCAAGGACTACCTCGAACACTTCGACAAGTCACTGGCCGCCGCCGGCTACCGGGCCTGGCGGGAGGAGGCCCGCGCCGCGCGGGAGGCGGGCCGGCTCATCGGCACCGGCTGTGCCTTCTTCGTGGAGAAGGCCGGGCTGGGGCCGCACGACAGCGCGATCGTCGAGGTCGACACCACCGGCGCGGTGCGGGTCGCGATGGGCGGCACCAACGTCGGGCAGGGCATCGAGACCGTGATGGCACAGGTGGTCGCCGAAGAGCTGGACATCGCGCCGGAAGCCGTCGGGGTCGTGTTGTCCGACACCGACATCCTGCCCGACGGAGCGGGCACCTGGGCCAGCCGCTCGACCGTGGTGGGCGGTTCGGCGGTGCAGCGCGCGGCCGAGGAGGTCGTCGGCAAGGCCCGGCGCGTCGCGAGCGACATGCTCGAAGTCTCGCCCGACGACCTGCGGATCGAAAACGGCACCTTCGTCGTCGCGGGTGTTCCCGGAAAGCGCGTGACGCTCGCCGAAATCGTCCGCGAGTGCTTTACCGCGCGTCAGCTGCGCAACGGTGAGGAACCCGGGTTGATCGGGCGCGGCACCTTCGTGGTGGACGTGATGACCTACCCCTACGGCGTGCACTGCGCCCAGGTCGAAATCGACCCGGGAACCGGTGGTGTGCGGTTGCTGCGCTACGCCATCGGTTACGAGATCGGGCGCAGCCTCAATCCGCTGATCGTCGACGGACAGCTGCAGGGTGGGCTCGCCCAGGGCATCGGCGGGGCGCTGTTCGAGGAGTTCACCTACGACGAGTCCGGCAAGCCGTTGAACACCACGCTCGCCGACTACCAGTGGCCGCGGGCGCTGGACGTGCCCGAGGCGATGATCACGGTGTTCGAGGACGCGCCCGCGCCGGACAACCCGCTGGGTGTGCGCGGCGCCGGGGAAGGCGGCACCACCGGCTGCGGCGGCGCGATCGCCAATGCCGTGCGGGACGCGCTGGGGCTCAAGGGAAGCGTGCTCGCGCTTCCCCTGACGCCGGAGCGGGTGAAGGCGTTGCTGCGCGATCGGGGAGGGAAGCCATGAAACGCTGGTCGAGCAAGGATCTGGAGATACTGGCACCGCCGGCCGACGGCAAGACCGGTGAAGGCATCTTCACTTTCTCCGACCGCTACTCGGTTTTCGACTTCGGCATCATGCCGGACGAGATTCCGGGCAAGGGCGCGGCGGCGACCGCGATGGCGGTCAAGTCGTTCGCGCTGTTCGCCGCGGCCGGGATCGAGACGCATTTCCTCGAACAGGTCGCGGACAACGCGATCCGGGTCCGGCTGCTCGACGTCGACCTGGACGGCCGGGCCGACCGGACCGGCGCGGGCGGGATGATCCCGCTGCAGGTGGTCTACCGCGCGGCGTTGCCCCGTGAATCGTCGGTGCACCGCAGGCTGGCCGCCGGACGACTCGACCCCGGCCTGGTGCCGGCCTGGTCCACGGCGGGACGGCCCTGGCTCGGCGAGACGATGGTGGAGTTCACCACGAAGTTCGAGGAGACCGACCGGTTCGTCACCAGGGAGGAGGCGGCCGTCGTCGGCCGGGTCTCGGCGGCCGACCTCGACGAGGTGATCGCCACGACCCGGCGGGTGACCCGGGTCCTCGCCCGGCACTGCGCCGCGGTCGGTCTGGAACTGGTGGACGGCAAGGCGGAATACGGCTTCGACGGCCACCGCGGCCTCATCCTGATCGACCACGCGGGGACCCCGGACGAGAACCGCTTCTACCGCGACGGCATCCCGGTGTGCAAGGAACTGCTGCGGTTCCTCCACCCCGGTCTGCGCGAGGTCGTGCAGGCCGGCGTGCGGCAGGGGCTGCCCCGCGACCGGTGGCCCCGGCCCGACCCGCTGGCGCCGGACGTGGTGGCGGCCACCTCGACCGTCTACCGCGCGCTGGCTGCCGTGTGGACCCAGGGATCACCGGCCGCCTTGGACACGCTTTCCACCGCGGTGCGCGACTTTCTCGACGCGACCGGCGCTCACCTGAGCGAGCGGACCGGTCTGTGATGCCCGTCGAACCCGCCCGACCCGAGCCGAGGAGTCCCATGGAAGCAGCAGGCATGGAAGCACCAGCCACGGTGTCGCTGCCGCGCGCGGTCGAGGTGTCCTCGCCGGCGCGGCTCAGCTTCACACTGATCAACCTGGACGGAAAGTCGTTGCGCCGCAACGGAATCGCCTCGATCGCGGTCGAGGAGCCGAGCATGACCGCGCAGGTGCGCCTGGCCGGCGAAACGGCGTCGGTCAGCGGCACGCAGGAGGAGACCGCCGGTGAACTGCAGGCGGCCGTGCACAAACTGCGGCGGCTGTGGGACGGGCCGGCCGCGACCGTGACCGTCACGCGTCCGCTGCCCCAGCACTCCGGCTTCGGGTCGAAGACGACGACCCTGCTCGGCGTCGGCTATGCCTATGCCCGGCTCTGCGGCCGGCAACCGGAGCTGCGGGAGCTGTCGGCCACCCTCGGGCGCGGCCGGACCTCGGGGGCCAGCACCAATCTCGCCCGGCACGGCGGTTTCCTGGTCGACTGCGGCCACCGCAACCCGCCCGACTTCGCCGACGATCCGCACCGCTACCTGTTGCCCTCGCACTTCGCGCAGGCGGTCGATCCGCCGACTCCGCTGGTCAAACTGCCCTTCCCGGACTGGCCGATCCTCATCCTGGCCGTCGAGGGACGCCACATCGGCGGTGCCGAGGAACTGGCGTGGTTCAAGGGGTTCACCCCGATTCCCCCGGAGGAGTCGTGGCGCACCGCACAGCTGGTGTTCATGGGCCTCGCCCCGGCCATCGCCGAAGGCGACTACGACGCGTTCTGCGCGACGGTCAACGAGCTGACCTTCGTGAGCCGTTTCAAGCACGGGCAGATCGCCCTGCAGGGACAGCCGGTGCTGGGCGTGCTCGAAGCCGGCCGCGCCGAAGCAGCTATCGACGCCATCGCGATGAGCAGTCACGGCCCATCCTGTTTCGCCTTCACCCGGGACACCGAGGCCGCGCGGCACTGGGCGGACGGGCTGCGCACCGCGGGCGTGGTGAAGGACTTCTGGTTCACCCGGGTGCGCAACCACGGGCTGCGCGCGACCTCCCTCACTTGAAAGCGTCCTCTCCGGAAAGCGGGTCGACCACGTGACCACCGAACCCCGGGTCGCCAATGTGCTGGCGACCCGCTACGCCTCGCCGGAACTGGTCCGGCTGTGGACGGCCGAATACAAGATCGTGGCCGAGCGGCGCCTGTGGCTGGCGGTGCTGACCGCGCAGCGGGAGCTGGGCGTCGACGTGCCCGCGGCGGCGATCGCGGACTACACCGACGTGGTCGAGCGGGTGGACCTCGCCTCGATCGCGGATCGTGAACGGATCACCCGGCACGACGTGAAGGCGCGGATCGAGGAGTTCAACGCGCTGGCCGGGCACGAACACGTGCACAAGGGAATGACTTCCCGCGACCTGACCGAAAACGTCGAACAGCTGCAGATCCGGGAGAGCCTGCTGCTGGTCCGCGACCGGTGTGTCGCGCTGCTCGCGAAGCTGCGCGAACTCGCGCTCGAACACAGCCGGACCGTGCTGGCCGCCCGCACGCACAACGTGGTGGCCCAGGCGATCCCGCTCGGCAAGCGGTTCGCGACGGTGGCCGAGGAGGTGCTGCTCGGGTTCGACCGGCTGGCGCACCTGATCGACACCTACCCGGTGCGGGGCATCAAGGGGCCGGTGGGCACCGGCCAGGACATGCTGGACCTTTTCGGCGGCGACCGGGCGAAGCTGGCCGCACTCGACGAGGGCGTGGCCGCCCACCTGGGCTTCGACCGCCGGTTCGTCAGCGTCGGGCAGGTTTATCCGCGGTCGCTGGACTTCGCGGTGCTCGCCACCCTCACCCAGCTCGCGGCCGGCCCCTCCAGCCTGGCCAGGACCATCCGCCTGATGGCCGGGCACGACCTGGCCACCGAGGGTTTCGCCGAGGGCCAGGTCGGCTCGTCGGCGATGCCGCACAAGATGAATCCGCGCTCCTGCGAGCGGATCAACGGGCTGGCCGCGGTGCTGCGGGGCTGCCTGTCGATGGCCGCGGAACTCGCCGGCGACCAGTGGAACGAGGGCGACGTGTCGTGCTCGGTGGTGCGCCGGGTCGCGCTGCCCGACGCGTTCTTCGCCTTCGACGGACTGGTGGAGACGATGCTGACCGTGCTGGCGGAGTTCCGCGCCTTCCCGCCGGTCATCGCTGCCGAGCTGGACCGTCACCTGCCCTACCTGGCCACCACGAAGATGCTGATGGCCGCCGTGCGCGCCGGAATGGGGCGGGAGACCGCGCACGAGCTGATCAAGCGGCACGCGGTGGCGGCCGCGCTGGCCGCGCGGTCGGCGACGGTGCCGCCGGCGGGGGAGACGGCGGGGCGGACGGCGGGGCAGACGGCGGGGGAGACGCTGCCGGCACGGCTGGCCGCCGATGACCGGTTTCCGTTGGGACAGACCGAAATCGACGCCATCCTGGCCGACCGGCTCGCCTTCACCGGGGCGGCGGCCGACCAGATCACGGAGGTGGCGGACCGGATCGACCGGCTCGTCGCCCGCCACCCCAAAGCCGCCGCCTACACGCCCGGCGTCCTGCTGTGAGCACGGCCGGAACCGCGCTGAAGACCGGCGAGGAGGTGGTGCAGGAACTGCCGTGGCGATGGCGGGTGCAGGGGGCCGTCTTCCTCATCGGCGGGCTCGGGTTCGCCTTCGACGCCTGGGACGTCACGCTCAACGGCTTCCTCATCCCGCTGGTTTCCGCCGAATGGGGGCTCACCAAGGCCGAGGGCGCCTGGGTCGGGACCGCGAACCTGATCGGCATGGCGCTCGGCGCGTTCGCCTGGGGCGCGGTCGCGGACCTCATCGGCCGCAAGCGCGCGTTTTCCCTGACGCTGCTGATGTTCTCGGTGTTCTCGGCCGCCGGGGCGCTCGCGCCGGACTTCGTCACCTTCTGCCTCCTGCGGTTCCTGGCCGGCCTCGGGCTCGGCGGCTGCGTGCCGGTCGACTACGCGCTCGTCGGCGAGTTCACCCCGGCGAAGGTGCGGGGCCGGGTGCTCACCGCGATGGACGTGTGGTGGCCGGTCGGGGCGACGCTGTGCGGGCTGGTCTCCGTGGCGTTGCAGCCGAACTGGCGGGCCATGCTGCTGGTCATGGTCGCACCGGCGCTGCTGCTGGGCTTCGTCCGGCGCGGGGTCCCCGAGTCGCCCCTGTACCTCGCGCGGTCCGGGCGCCCGACCGAGGCGCGGGCGGTGATCGAGAAGCTGGTCCGGCTCACCGGCGCGAAACCCGGCGCGTGGACGGTCGGCGGAGGGGGTCCCCGGCCGCGGCTGTCCCTGGCGGGGGTGGCCGGGCAGCTGCGTGCGCTGTGGCGGCATCACCCGCGGATCACCTCCGCGGCCTGGGCCCTGTTCCTGACCGTCTTCCTGCTCTACTACGGCGCACTCACCTGGTTGCCGAGCATCCTCACCGAACGGGGTTACGGCAACTACGCGGCCTTCCTGGTGACGACGTTGATGACCGCGGTCGGCATCGCCGGTGTGCTCTGCTCGGCCTGGCTGGTGGAGGTCGCCGGGCGGAAATGGGTCATCGGGCTCAGCGGTCCCGCGGCCGCCGGCGCGCTGGTCGTCTTCGCCACCCGGCTCGGGGTGCCGGGGACGGCGAAGCTGTGGATCGCCGTGTTCGGTTTCGTCGTCGAGCTGGCCATTCCCGCGCTCTACGCCTACGCCTCGGAACTCTATCCGACGAGTTTGCGCGCGAGCGGGTTCGGCTGGGCGTCGACGGTGAGCCGGATCGGCGCGGGTTTCGTACCGCTGTTGTTCGGGTCGCTGCTCTGGCCGTATTTCGGCCTGCCGGGGACATTTCTGACGATCGGCGTCCTGGTGACCCTCGCCGCGCTGTGGATGGCCTTCGCGGCACCGGAAACCAGGAAGCGGCGGCTGCACGACGACACCGCGCCCGCCGAAGTGCCGCGGGCCTGAACCGGACCGGCCCCGTTTCCCCGGTGGTGCACGGGAAACGGGGCCGGGCACCGTCACACCGGCGGCACGATGCTCTCCGGTAGCAGGTCCATCCGGGGCGGCGAGAATATCTCCAGGTACTGCGCGCCCCGCGGGCCGACCGACAGCGGCGCGTGTTCCGCGTGGCTGGGAATGTAGAGCACGTCGCCCGGCCCGAGCTCGGACTCGGCACCGTCCACGGTCATCCGCACCTGACCGCCGAGCACGACCACCCACTGCTCGTGGAAGTGCCCGTGCGTCTTTCCGGTGAATTCCGCGGTGGGCTCGATCTCGATGCGCACGACGGAAATGTTCTGGCCACTGGCTATTCGCCTGCTGTCTTTTTCGCGCGGGCTGCGCGTGGCGGGTGCCGCCGTCCAGTCGATGAACAATGGTTTCTCCCGGGAAAGCCGTTCCCGCGCGGGCGGCAACGGTTGCGGAATTGACTTGACCGACCCAACGTACTCGATTTCGCCGGCCGAGGGAATGCCGTTGGGTGGAGCCGGAAGCGCACCGGTTCCAGCGGCCCCCGGGGCGCTCCGCTTCCCTGAAGCTTTCCTGAAAGACGTTGTTCACTGGTCGAATCGGCGCGCCGCCGGGCGTCGGTCGGGACACCGCGGGGACCCAGCGTGGCCGTGGCGGCCGGCGGAGGTAAATGTCGATCTTCGCCGGCCCGGCGCCGGTTTCGGTCGGGTAATTTTTCGGCCGGCGCCGGGCTTTCGCGTGCTGGTGGGTGCGAGCGCCTTTCCGTGCGTGTCATGGGAGCAAAGGCGGGGGACGACCCCGGCCGGCGGAATATCCGCGTGGAATAATCACGAAGGCGGGGATGGCCGCGCAATCGGCGGTCTTGACACGGCCGGAGCCCGCGTTGCAGTCTTCTCATTCATTCTTTCTCGAGGGGACGTTTCCGGATGGCGAGAACCCTGGTGGACGGTCGGGTACCGGCGACCCGCGACGCGTTCTTCGCCGCGGCGCCCGCCGACCTTACGGCCCTTCCCGAGCTTTCGGTCGAACTGGGTGACCTGCGGCTGGCGAATCCCGTGATGCCCGCCTCCGGCTGCTTCGGGCCGGAGCTCTCGCCCCTGCTCCCGGTGGCGGAACTGGGCGCCGTGGTCACCAAGACCGTGTTCGCCGCCCGGCGCTCCGGCAATCCCGGTCCGCGGCTCACCGAGCGCGACGGCGTGATGCTCAACAGCGTCGGCATCCCCAGCCCCGGCGTCCCCCGGTTCCGGGCCGCGATCCTGCCGCGCTACCGGGCCTGCGGGGTGCCGGTCGTGGTCAGCGTCGGCGGGCTGACCGTCGAAGACTACTGGCAGGCGGTGGACGAACTGGGGGAGGACGGGATCGCGGCGCTGGAACTCAACGTGTCCTGCCCGAACCTGGAACAGGGCGGCATCGCGATCGGCGCGCACCCCGGCCAGGTCGAGCGGGTGGTCCGCGGGGTGCGGGAGCGCACCACGCTGCCGGTCCTGGTGAAGCTCACCCCCAGCGCCGGCTCGATCGGCGACGTCGCCCGCGCGGCCGAGCAGGTCGGCGCCACGGCGGTGACGGTCTGCAACACCTTTCCCGGCATGGCGATCGACCTCGATCGCGTGCGTCCCGCGCTGGGGTCGGTGACCGGCGGCGTTTCCGGTCCCGGTATCAAACCGCTCGCGTTGCGGCTGGTCTGGCAGACCGCACGAGCCGTGACGATCCCGGTCGTCGGCTGCGGTGGCATCGCGACCGCCGCCGACGCGCTGGAGTTCCTGGCCGCCGGCGCCCGCGCGGTGCAGGTGGGCACGGCGACCTTCGGCCGGCCCTTCGCGATGGCCGAGATCGTGCGGGAGCTGGCCGCCCGGTGCACCGGAGCCGGTGTGTCCGGAGTGGACGGTCTACTCGGCACCGTCGGCGCACTCGGCGCCGTGTGACTCGGGAGGAAACGATGTCGGAGTCCGTCGATCCCGCCACCCGCCCGCCGGCCGCCCCGACCGCCGGCGGGCGGCCCGGGCGGTATGCCCGCCGTGCGATCACCGCGTCCGTGCTCGGCTACGCGATGGACGGCTTCGATCTGCTCATCCTCGGCTTCGCGCTGACCGCGATCAGCGCCGAACTGCACCTGTCGCAGCCCGCGGCGGGCTCGCTCGCGACGATCACCCTGATCGGCGCCGTGCTCGGCGGGATCGTGTTCGGCGTGCTCAGCGACTACGTCGGCCGGGTCCGGATGCTGACCTGGTCGATTCTGCTGTTCGGGGTGTTCACCGGGCTCACCGCCACCGCGGACACCTTCGCCGAAATCGCGGTCTACCGGTTCCTCGCCGGCATCGGGATCGGCGCCGAGTTCGGCATCGGCATGACACTGGCCGCCGAGGCCTGGCCGGCCCGGGCGCGGGCGCGCGCCACGTCCTGGGTCGGGCTCGGCTGGCAGGGCGGCGTGCTGCTGGCCGCGCTGGCCTCCGCGCCGGTCCTCTCGCACTGGGGCTGGCGCGGGCTGTTCCTCGTCGGCGCCTTCCCGGTGCTGGTCGCCTTCGTGTTCCGCGCGCGGCTGCCCGAGCCCGAGATCTTCGTCCGCGCGCGGGACCGGCGGCGCACTTTCCCGCTGTGGCAGCTTTTCTCGACCCGGCGGGCCATCCGGACCAGCCTGGCCATGATCGTGCTCACCTCGGTCCAGAACTTCGGCTACTACGGCATCATGACCTGGCTGCCGACCTACCTGGCCGGCCGGTTCGGCTACGGCCTCACCCGGTCCGCGGGCTGGACCGCGGTCACCGTGCTCGGCATGGCGGCCGGGATCTGGATCTTCGGGTGGTTCGCCGACCGGCGCGGCCGGCGCGTGGCGTTCTGGACCTTCCAGGCCGGCGCCGTGGTGTCGGTCCTCGTCTACAGCCAACTGACCACCCCGGTGGCCTTGCTGCTCGGCGGCGCGGTGATGGGCGCGTTCGTCAACGGGACGATCGGGGGCCACGGCGCGCTGCTGGCCGAGCTGTATCCCACCACCGCCCGGGCCACCGCGCAGAACGTGTTGTTCAACGCCGGCCGTGGGGTCGGCGGGCTGGCGCCGGTCGTGGTCGCGCTGGTCGCCGCGAAGCACGGTTTCGCGATGGCGATCGCTCTCCTTTCGACCATCTACGTGCTCGCCATGGCGGCCATGCTGCTGCTGCCCGAGCGCCGAGCCGCGACGCTGGAGTGATCGAAAAGAAGAGGAAGGTCGGGCGAGTGAAGGGGATTTCATGCAACTGGTAGTACGGACACTGCGCGTGCTCCGTGCGCTCGCGGTGCACAGCAGAGGAATGAGCCTGCAGGAGCTGCACGAACGGCTCGACATCCCGGTGGCCAGCGTGCACCGGGTGATGGCCACGCTCATCGAGCAGGAGTTCGTCACGCGCTCGCCGGTCAACCGCCGCTACTTCCTCGGGCCGGCGGCGCGGAAACTCGGCCAGCCGGACTCCCAGCAGGGGGCACTGCTGGCCCGGCCGCATCCGGCGGTGGTCGAAGCGGCACAGACCACCGGCGAGACGGTGTTCCTCGCCGAGCTGATCGGCGACCGGGCGGTCTGCGTGGGGCTGATCGAGGGACACAGTCCGCTGCGGCTGTTCGTCCGCATCGGCCAGGACCTGCCGCTGCACGCGGCGGCGGCGAGCCGGGCACTGCTGGCCTACCTGGGCGAGGACATCGCGCGCGCCCTGCTGGCCGGGCGGAACCTGCCTGCCTTCACCCCGGCCACCCCGGTCAGCGTCGAGGCCGTATTGCGGCATCTCGCCCTCGTCCGCACGCGTGGCCACGACATCTGCGACGACGAACTGGACCGCGGCGTGTGGGCCGTTTCCGCGCCGATCTTCTGCTCGACGGGGGAACCGGTCGCCAGCGTCACGATGGCCGCCGCCGGGCAGCGGATGACCGATCCCGGCACGCGCGCCGCGGCCACCCGGACCATGCAGAACGCGGCCGGCGAGATGTCGGCCGAGCTCGGGTATTCCCCGGGACGGCGCGAGCGGGTCAGTGTGGTCGCGCTGCGCCCGGCCGCCGCCCCGGCCAGGACCCGCGGATGAGGCTCGACGACGCCCTCGCCACCGTGCTCCAGGTGCCGTCGGTGTTCCAGTCCGACGAGCGCAGGCGGGCGGAGCTGCGGGCCGACATCCTCGCCGCGTCTGTCCGAAAAGGACGGTTCGTGCGCGCTTCCGGTTCGGTGGGCCGCGCGCTGATCGACCCGGACGCCTTTTCCGCCTACCCGACGGTGCTGCGCCGGACCGCGGCGCTGCTGGCCGATCTGCTGCCCGTGGGCGTCGACCGCCTCGCCGGACGACTCGGCGCCGGTGCCCTGCTCGCGACGGCGCTTTCCCTGCACACCGGGCTGCCCGCGGCCGTGGTGGGCGTGTCCCGGCGCTCGCCCCGGCCGTGCCTGGCGGGCGAGCTCCACCCGGGGGAGCGGGTGGCGCTCGTGGAGGCGGTGACCCACAGCGGGTCGGCCGCGGCGCGGGGTATCGAGGAGATCCGGACACTGGGTGCCCATCCGCTGCTTACCCTGGCCGTGGTGGATCGGGGCGCCCGCGCGGCCGAAACCCTGGCTGAGGCGGGTAACGCCCTGCGGGCCCTGTTCACCATCAACGACACCGATGACCCCGATGACACTCCCGATGACACTCCCGATGACACCGCACCGGATCACCGATGACCAACGGAGGAGCCGTGAACAAGTCGCACACGCAGGTGGATCTCGACGTCGCGCTTTCGGTCCTGGGCACGTGCGGCGGGCCGTACGGGCGGACCCTGAACACCGGCGCGGATCCCGTGCTGGTCGAAGCCGTCGGCGCGGCGCTCGCCGACCGGCTGCGCGAGCACGAACTGGACGTACTCGTCATCTGGGACAGCAGCGACGAAGCCGTCCTGGCGCACACCGTCGCGAACCGGCTCGAGGTCCGGGTGGCGCGTGCGTTCGAGGAGTCCGGTCTGCTCTTCCTGGACCAGGATCTCGTGCCCGGGGCGCGGGCGGCGCTGCTGGCCACCGTGTGGGCTTCGCCGCGGCGGTTGTCTTCGCTCGCGTTGCTGGCCGGGGTCAAGCGGGCCAGCGTGGTGGTCGCCGCCGCGGTGTTCGGGACCGCGTGGCTGGCCACCGAACAGGACGTGCCGACGCTGTGGCTCGCCGAGGAGGAAAGGTGACCACGCCGACGTGCGCCGACTCCCCAGCAGACTCGTTCGTCGACTCGTTCGCCGTTGACGCGCGGCGGGTCGACGCCTGGCTGGCCGAGTTCGCCGCGCTCACCGAGCCGGGCTCGGGTGCCGGGGTGACCCGGCTCGCCTACACCCCGCTGGAGCGGCGCGCGCACGAGATCTTCGCGCGTGCGATGACCGACCTCGGCCTGAAGGTCTGGACCGATGCCGCGGGCAACACGATCGCCGAACGCCCCGGCACCGGTGCGCCGCGACCCGTGCTGGCCACCGGGTCGCATTTGGACAGTGTGCCCGGCGGCGGCCGGTTCGACGGCATCGCCGGGGTGGTCGCGGCGCTGGAAGTGGCCCGCTGCTATGCCGAAACCGGGGCGCGGCACCGGTTTCCGGTGTGGTTCGTGGCCTTCGCCGCGGAGGAGGGCGCGCGGTTCGGCCAGGCGTGCACGGGCAGCCGAGTCGTCGCCGGGCTCACCGGCGCGCGCGACCTCGAAGCGAAGCGGGACGCCGAGGGCGTCACCCTGGCGGAGGCGATGCGGGGCGTCGGGCTGGCGCCGGAGCGCACAGCCGAGGCCCGCTGGCAGCCCGGTGACTGCGCGGCTTTCCTGGAACTGCACGTCGAGCAGGGCGGGGTACTCGAATCCCGGGCGAAACGGATCGGGGTGGTCGACCTGATCTCCGGCAGTACCCGGTTCCGGCTGCGGCTCACCGGCCGCGCGTCGCACACCGGGGCCACGTCGATGCACCTGCGGGCCGACGCGCTCGCGGCCGCCGCCGAGGTCGTGCTGCTGATCGAGTCGATCGCCCGGGACAGCGGGCATCTCGGGGTGCGCGCCACCGTGGGCAGACTGGCCGTGCGTCCCGGCTCGATCACCACCATTCCCGGGGAAACCGAGTTGTCCGTGGATCTGCGGGACGTCGACGCCGACCGGCAACGCCAGACGGCCGCCGAGATCGTGGCCCGAGCGCGCGCGATCTGCGCGCGTCGCGGCGTCACGCTCGCCGCGGAGGCACTCGCGGATGCCTCGCCGGTGGTGCTGCCGCGGTGGTTGCGCGACGTGCTGGCCGGTGCCTGTGCCGCGGAGGGCGTCGACTACCAGGTGTTGCCCAGCGGGGCGAGCCACGACAGCCAGATGGTCAACCACGTCGCGCCCGCCGGCATGGTCTTCGTGCCCAGCCGGGACGGGGTCAGCCACGTGCCGGCGGAGTGGACCAGTACCGAGGATCTGGTGCTGGGCATCCGGATCCTGGCCACCAGCCTGGCCGAGGTGGACCGGCTGCTCGGCTCGGCCGGCTGAGGTGTCCGGGCGGGGTGGAGGGGATGGTGTGATGACCACGCTGTGGCCGGAGCAGACCGAAATCGTGCCGCTGCCGGCCGTGGCCGGCGACCGGCCGGAGCCGACCTGGCGCTACGGCGTCGTCCTGGAACACCGACCGGTGTCCGCGCGGTACCGCTACCTGCGCCTGCACCTGCCCGAAATCGCCCGCCCGGCCCAGCCGGGACAGTTCGTGATGATCACCGTCGGGCGGCCGGGCGAGGTGGGACCGGTGCTGCCGCGGCCCATGGCGATCTATGCGAGCAACGCCGCGGGCACCGAACTCGCCGTCGTCTACGGCGTGGTCGGTCAGGGCACCCGCGCGCTGGCGTCCTTTGTGGAGCAAGGCCGGCTGCTCACGGTCGGCCCGCTGGGACAGGGTTTCCGCGTCGAACCGGGCACGCGGCGGACCCTGCTCATCGGCCGCGGCATCGGCACCTGTTCGCTGACGCTGCTGGCGCAGCACAACGCCGGGCGAGGCATCGAGACGGTCGCGGTCGTCAGCGGCAGGGACGACACCGCGCTGATCGGCGGCGAACTCTACCGGCGGCAACCGGGCACGCGGGTGGTCGAGGTCACCGACACGGCCGGCACCAGCGACGTCCGGTCGTTGTGGGACAGGCTGACCGCCGACCTGGACGACGACCCGCCCGAGCAGATCTTCACCTGCGGCTCGCGCCGCCTGGCCCGGCTGTCCGCCGGACTCGGCCGGCGTTGGCGGGCGGGCGTGCAGGTGTCGCTGGAGGCGAACATGGCCTGCGGGATCGGCTACTGCCACGGCTGCGCGGCCGGCAGCGGGGCCACCGGCCGGGAAAGCCCGCTCATCTGCGTCGATGGTCCCGTTTTCGCGTTGGGGGAGAGGTGATCGGGATGCACGTGACCCTGCGCGGGGTGCGTCTCTACGGCGGCGCGGCGGCCGATGTCGGCGTCCGGGACGGGCTGCTCGCACCGCCGGGCGGCCGGGACGTCGACTGCGCGGGACTGGTGGCGCTGCCCGCTTTCGTCGACCTGCACACGCACCTGCGGGATCCCGGCGACCCGGACGCGGAGACCATCGCGACCGGGACCGCCGCGGCCGCCGCCGGTGGTTATTCCGACGTTTTCGCGATGGCCAACTGCTTTCCGGTCACCGACACGCCCCAACGGGTCCGGGACATCACGCGGGTGGCCGCCGAGACCGCGTCCTGCCGGGTGCATCCGGTCGGCGCGGTCACCGTCGGCCTCGCCGGTGCCCGGCTGGCGCCGCTGCGCGAACTGGCCGCGGCGGGCGCCCGGATGTTCTCCGACGACGGCCATTGTGTCGATGACGCTGCACTCCTGCGCGATGCGCTCCGGCTCGCCACGGACGTGGGCGCGTTCGTCGCGCAACACGCGCAGCACGGCGGCCTCGCGGGCCTCGGGCAGATCAACGAAGGCCGGGCCGCCGCGGTGACCGGCCTGACTCCGTGGCCCGTCGTCGGCGAGGAGGCCATCGTGGCCCGGGACGTCGTGCTCGCCGGCCGGTTGAACGCGCGGCTGCACCTCTGCCACATCTCCACGGCGGGCAGCGTGGAGATCGTGCGGTGGGCGAAGAGCCGGGGCTGGCCGGTCACCGCCGAGGTCACGCCGCACCACCTGATGCTGGACGACGAACTGGCCGCGCTCGGTGCGCCCCGGTACAAGGTGAATCCGCCCTTGCGCTCCGCGGAAGACGTGAAAACCTTGCGGGCCGCCTTGGCCGAGGGCACCCTCGACGTCGTCGCGACCGACCACGCGCCGCATTCCCGGGCGCGCAAGTCCGGGCACTGGCGGGACGCGGCGTTCGGCATGATCGGCCTGGAAACCGCGCTGCCGGTCGTCGCCGAGGTGCTCGGCGGGAGGGGCGAACCGGACTGGCGCCTGATCGCCGAAAGCATGGCCCACCGCCCGGCGAAAATCGCCGGCATCGACGCCGTCGCCGCCCGGCCACTGCGGCCCGGCGAGCCCGCGACCCTGACACTGGTCGATCCCGCGGCGGACTGGACGGTGGTGCCGGGCGAGGGAGCGAGCCGGTCGTCGAATACCCCGTTCGCGGGACTGCGGCTGCGTCACCGGGTCGTGGCCACACTGCTGGCCGGGCAGGTGACCCATGATGCCCTGGGACTGTTCCGGAAATGATGCGCCCAGCTCGTCAACCGACCGTGGGCGGCCGGTCGACGAGCTGGGCGAGATAAAGCCCTTCGCCGAGCCGGTCGATCAGTTCGAGCTGGGTTTCGAGATAGTCGATATGCTGTTCCTCGTCGGCGAGGATTTTTTCGAACAGGGTGGCCGAGGTGATATCACCCTTTTGTCGGCACAGCGCGATTCCGGGCCGCAGCCGGTCGACGACCTCGACCTCGACGGCGAGGTCGGCAGCGAACTGCTCCCGGACACTCTGGCCGATCCGCAGCGTGAAAAGGCGTTGGTAGTTGGGGAGTCCCTCGAGGAACAGGATACGATCGGTGATCAGCTCGGCGTGCCGCATTTCCTCGATGGACTCGGTGCGGGTGTGCTCGGCCAGTTTCGACAGTCCCCAGTTGGCTTGCATCTTCGAGTGCAGGAAATACTGGTTGATCGCGGTGAGCTCACTGGTCAACTGCTCGTTGAGCAGGGAAAGCACTTCCTCGTCGCCGCGCATCGATACCTCCGGTCACCGGTTTTCCGGCGACCGTATCCCGAGTCGAAGGTGCCCGCTACGCGAAATCGCCCGGTCAGGCGGCGTGGCGACGGTCCGGCGACGACTCGTCGAGCGCCGCCGGCTGGTCGAGCACCAACGGCTGGTGTCGCACCACCGGCCGGTCGGACACCGCCAGGCCTTCGGACAGCATCGGCCGGTCGACCCCAGCCGGCGGATCGAGCGCCGCAGGCGGATCGAGCAGGACGTCGAGCCGATCGAGGCAGCTGCCGCACCCCGTCCCCGCGCCACAGCGTTCGCCGATCTCTTCCGCGGTGCCCGCTCCGGCCTCGATGCACGCGCGCACCTGACCTTCGGTCACAGCCGCGCAGATGCAGGCGTACACGTCATGCTCCTCAACCTCACCACCTTTAGGTAAGGCTATGCTTATCACGTCCACGGCGATCTGAACAGCGGCTTCGGCTCCTTTATCGTTGCGGCTGCCGGTGTGTTGTCGGGTCTGTTGTCGGTGTGTTGTCGGTGTGCTGTCGGCGTGTGTCCAGCCCGCTGCCGAACGTAAGCGAATCCGCGGAAGACTCGAATCCTTCTCGGAAAATCCCAGGCCGGCACCCGTCAGACCAGCCAGCACAACACCACCAAGGACAAACGGGCCGGCTACGGGGACGGACCAGCCGGCTACAGAAGACAGACATGCCCGCTACACAGGACAGTCCAACCGCGACACGGGACAGACCAGCCCGCCACGGAGGACGGACCAGCCCGCTACACGGGACGGACCTGCGCGGCCTTCTCCTTGATCCGCGCCGTTTCCTTCCGGACTTCGGCCTGCGTGGCGCGTTCCCGCTGCAGCCACTCGGGATTGTCCGCCTTGATCGCGTTGATCTGCTCGGTGGTGAGCGCTTCGGTGATCCCGCCACGCGCCAGTCCGCCGATCGAGATGCCCAGCTTCGCCGCGACGACCTGCCGGGGATGCGGCCCGTCACGGCGCAGTTCGCGCAGCCACTCCGGCGGATCGGCCTGCAAGGCGTCCAACTCGTCGCGCGAGACGACGCCCTCCCGGAACTCGGCGGGGGTGGCCTCGAGGTACACACCCAGCTTCTTCGCCGCCGTCGCAGGCTTCATCGTCTGGGCTGTCTTGTGCGACGTCATGACATCCAGCGTATCGAGCGCGTGGGACGCCCTCGAAGGACGCCCGGTAGTCTTGCCACATGACCGGCCCGGAGGCAGCTCAGTCGTTCAGGCTCGCCTACGTTCCCGGTGCGACGCCCGGCAAGTGGGCACGGATCTGGCAGGAACGGGTGCCGGAGGTGCCACTGGCCCTGATCCAGGTGCTCGCCGCCGAAGCCGCCGACTTCGTCCGCGACCGCGAGGCCGACGCGGCCCTCCTGCGGCTGCCGACGCCCGGTACGGGCCTGCACGCGATCCCGCTCTACACCGAGACGACCGTCGTCGTGGTGCCGAAGGACCACCTCTTGGCCGCGGCCGACGAGGTCACGCCCGAGGATCTGGCCGACGAACTCCTGCTGCACCCGCTCGACGACACTCTCGACTGGGACCAACCGCCGGGGCAGCCCGCACTCGAACGCCCCGCCACGACCGCGGACGCCATCCAGCTCGTGGCCGCCGGCGTCGGCCTTCTCGTCATTCCTCAGTCCCTCGCCCGCCTCCACCACCGCCGAGACCTCACCTACCGGCCGGCCACGGACTTACCGCAATCGCGTGTCGCCCTGTCCTGGCTGGAGGACGAAACCACCGATCTGATGGAACAGTTCATCGGCATCGTCCGCGGGCGCACGGTCAACAGCACCCGCGGGCGTCAACCGGCCCCGACGTCCACGAAACGGACGAAGTCCAGCAAACAGAAGCCCGCGCCGGGGAGGGCTACCGGCCGTCGAGGTTCCGGTGCGGCCGGCGGTTCCCAGCGCAGGAAACCGCGTCGCCGATCGTGAGTGCCTGTTTGTCGCGTAAGGGTCCCTGAGCAGTAGTCGAGCTGCAGCGGGCGAGCACCAGGGTTCGAT
>Ga0310811_10000784_pt1 | contig 40773 bp, 37 predicted proteins | sample YCmetagenome_FD_207642 | JGI IMG/M metagenome (GOLD analysis project Ga0310811, IMG submission 207642) | Soil microbial communities from experimental microcosm in Duke University, North Carolina, United States - YC | ecosystem: Engineered > Artificial ecosystem > Soil microcosm > Unclassified ...
TGAAGGCCTTCACGAAGTCCGCGTTCATCTTGGACTTGTGATTGTAGTCGTAGTGCCATGCGCTCAGGCGTCCAAGCGCGAGGTCGCCGAGGCTCTTGATGGCCGTTTCATCGACCGGCTCGCCGGTACTCAGGATCTTGATCTTCTTTGGATCCATGCCGCGTTCGGCGAATGCCTTGCCGAGGGCCGCCGGCTGTGCGCCGCCCGGGATAAACACGAAGATCGATTCCGGATTGAGGTCCTTGGCGCGCTGGACGAAAGCCGAAAAGTCCGGGTTGGCGATCGGCATGCGCACCGATCCGACAACTTCACCGCCGGCCGCCTTGAATGCGCGCTGGAATGCGGCCTCGGCGTCAAGGCCGGGACCGTAGTCGGTGACCATCGTATAGACTTTCTTCACGCCGCCCTTCTTGACCGCCCAGGTGCCGAGCGTTTCGCCGATCATCGGCAAGGTCAGCGACACGCGGGCGATGAACGGTGATTTCTCGGTGACGACCGCCGTCGCCGCGTTCATGACCACCATGAATTTTTTCGCTTCGTCGGCAACGCTCGCCGCACCGAGCGCTTCGGGCGTCAGCGCAAACCCGGCGAGGATGTCGGCCTTGTCGCGGACGACGAGCTCCTGTGCGAGTCGCTTGGCGACGTCGGGATTCGGACCACCGGTGTCCTTGCGGATGATCTCGATCTTCTTGCCGGCAACCTTGTCGCCGTGCTGCTTCATATAGAGCTTGATGCCGTTGTCGATCTGCGCCGACGTGTCGGCAAACTGTCCCGAGAAGGCGCTGATGACACCGATCTTGATCGTATCCTGGGCATTGACCGCGGCCGGCATCATGACCGCCGCAAGCAAGGCGGCGCCGGCAATTACCGAGCGTTTCATTCGTATCCTCCCCTAACCACTGCTTCGTATTGTTACCGCTAGAATGCCTGACCTTCCCGGCAAAGAAAAGCGCCGCGAACCGGGGTTCGCGGCGCAATTGGTTGGAAGCCAGACTATTAGCGTACAAACAGTGACAATCAGCCCAGCGACAAAGTCGCGCGCTCGTACTGGCCGTTGCCCATCTTTCCTTCCGGGAAGATACCGTGGGACGCAATCCACTCGAACGACTCTTCGTACACTTCTTTCGTATAGGGCTCGAAAACCAGCCGTTCGCCGGGGCCCCAGCGCCGGGTATCCATCTTGTCGTGGAAGCGGTCGGGAAATTCGTTCTTGTAATAATGAGTATAGAGCTCGGGCCGCAGGTCGATGTCGCGCTGTGCCTTGCGCAGGGCGCGGAAAAACTTGCGCAGGTCTTCCGGGTCGGGATCGCCATGGATCATGGTGCCGATCATGAAAGTGCAATCGATCACCTTCCGGAAGCCAAGCTGCTCGGCGAAGTAATAGGGCCCGCCGAACAGATGCACCGCCGGCGCTTTGCCCTCGAACAGTTTCTCCATGCGCGCGAACAGCATGCCGTCGGAATAGACCAGGTCGATCTGTTCCGGTTTCAGGTACTGCTCCAGCGCCTGCACCGTCGAATAGTGACTTCCGGACTGGTAGCCGACCGAAACCGGGACGCCGGCGAGATCGGCCGGGGTCTTGATTTTGGAGTCGGCCGCGACGAATACGCCTGCCGGCGCCACTGAATAGACGTCGGTGTACATCCTGCCGTGGCCGTTGGATGCCGCGACGTTCACCGTCCAGTGGCATGCGCAGCTGACGTTTGATTTACGGCCTTCCTCAAAAGACTGGTAGGCACCGACCTTGTCGCCCTTGTCGTGAATCTTGCCGCCGGTCGATCGCATCAGTTCGCGGAATTCGTAGTCCAGGCCTTCCTGGCGGAAATAATCCTTTTCCTCCGCCACCCATTCCTGCAGGCGGAAATGCGGTTCGATGATGAATTTCGCCATGTCGTCCTCCCTTGATTCTAGCAGCAGGTTGTCTCGTCATCGTGGTCCCGTTCGGCAACGCGCCGAGCGCGGATCATTTTCACGTGGTTGTCCATCAGCGCGCGGGCGCCGGCGGCGTCACGCAGCTCGATGAGATCGGCGAGCTTGATGTGAATATCGAGAATATGGCGCGCGAGCTTCGGCGTGGCAGTGACGTTGCGGCGCGGCCATGAGACGTGTTCGAGCGAAATGAGCTGCACCACGAGCACGCGGTTGTGCGAAGCCTCGGCGACGGCAAGATGGAAGTCGCGCGACAGTCGGGTGAAGGCGTCGAGATCGCCAATGGACTCTTCGGCCTGGCGCAGCAAAATGCGCAACCTGGCGATATCGGTACCGGTCGCATTTTCGGCAGCGAGCTCGGCGCCGAGCGTCTCGATTGCGCGCTGCGCATCCATGATCTCGGAGGCGGAGACGCCGGTGAGATCGAGCTGCACGGCGAGCGCTTCCGCGAACAGGCGCGGATTGCCCTGGGCGATGCGCGCACCGCCGCCTTTCCCCATGCGAATCTCGACAATGCCGAGCGCCTCTAAGGTGCGCAGTGCATCGCGCGCCACGATGCGGCTCGCGTCGAAACGGGCGGCAAGGTCCTTTTCGGTGCCGAGGAAGTCGCCGGGCTTGAGCTTCTTGGCGAACAGGGCGTCCCGAACCCAGGCAACGATCTGCGCCGACAGCGACGAGGAGCGGCCCGCAAACATGATGCGGGCGGTCAGCTCGCCGCTCATTCTCACCGGTTGCCGAAGCGCGCTTCGCGGCATGTGTCGGGCCCTGTTGGACCACACCATTATGCGTGCGCTTTTAAAATAGTAAAGATACTATCTTTAGCGGAAGGCCCAGTAATTTGTGGAACTCCGCGCCTCCCTATCTCGCGTTCTGCTCGATCGCGAAGCGTTTCTGGAGGCGATCCTGGGGGGTTTGAGCGGGATGCGTCGTCCGCCGCTGCGGCTCGTACGTAGGGCCGGGGGTCTCGGCGGTCGTCCGTCGGCAGTGGCTGTTTGACAGATAAATCGGAATTGCGGGGCGGACCGCGTGCGCAACACCCTCCGCTCGTGCCTGCTTTCGCGGGGAATGGGCGGGCCGGGAATCACGCCGCGCTCTTGCGGCCCCACAATCTTGCCGACGCGATGTCGGCGCCCTTGCGGATCGCGGCGAGCTTCAGCCAGACCACCGGCTCGATCACCCATTCGCGCTTGGTGAAGGTCCCGAAGCCGCAATCGGTCGATGCGATCACCCGTTCGCGCTCGCCGACCGCGCGCACGGCCTCTTCGATCCGGCGCGCCACGACTTCCGGGTGCTCGACGAAATTACTGGTGGTCTCCACGACGCCGGGAATGAGTAACATGTCCTTCGGCAGCGGATGCTTCTTGAGCGCATCGTATTCATGCGCGTGGCGCGGATTGGAGAATTCGATCGACAGCGCGCCGACCTTGGCCTCGTAGAGCGCTGGCAAGATCATGGTGAGCGGAACGTCGTGAATGTGCGGGCCTTCCCAGTTGCCGTAGCAGACATGCAGCCGCACGCGGTCGCGCGGTATGCCGGCAATACCATCGTTGATCGCCTGCACGTGACGCTCGACCCGCTTGACGAAGTCAGCGTCATCGAGATCGCGGTACATCATGACACGATCCATCGCGAGATCGGGCGCGTCGATCTGCAGGATGAGGCCGGCCTTATGGATAGTCTGGTATTCATTCTTCATTTCGCGCGCGATCGCATCCAGATAATCGTCGTGCGACTTGTAGAAGGCGTTGAGCATGGTGGTCGAAATAATGCCCGGCGAGGGCGCGGTCATGAACCGCTCGGAAAACGCGCCGAGCTCGTCCGCAATCTTGTTGAAGCCTGCCGTCTCTTCGTTGATCGGCCTGAGGTCCTTGTACTTGATGTCAGCCTGTGCTTCCGGCGCGCCTTGCTGGCTCTTGGCGGCGCTCGGGAAACGGCGCATCAGGTAAGACAGCAATTCTGGAAATTCCTCGAACTCACGCCCGCGCCGACGCTTCGACACGCCGCCGAACCCCGTCATGCGTTGCGGAACGTAAGTCTGGAACGAAATCCGACGCTGCTCGCCGTCATTACCGATATCGATACCGGCTTCCATCTGCTTTTCCACGACATGGCGCACCGCCTTGTCCATCTCGGACGACAGCACTCTCGGGTCGAAATCCTTGCCTTCCTCCTGCGCCATCAGCAGGTCGGAGAGCTTCTCGTTGCGCGGCAGGCTGCCGACATGGGTGGTGAGGATACGGTCGCGGCTGAAAATCATCGAAAACTCCAACGGTGGCGCTGCCGGAAGAAGGCGTCACATTAACGGCTATTTGGGCCCGGTACAGCGACCCAAACAGGAATGGGCCCTATAACCGCGGCGACAGGCCGGAATTATAATCGCATTGCGAGGGCCGTCCGCGGCCCGCATAATTCGGGCGAAACTAGCGGCGTTTGACCGCCGGGGAGGGAGCTATGGCAGTCGCGGTTGCGGCAGCGGCCGAAGCCGGGGCGGTGGGCGCAATCCCACGTGATTACAATTTCGCCGCCGACGTCCTGCAGAAAAATCTCGATGCCGGCCGCGCCGGCAAGCCGGCCTATATCGACGTGCGCGGCACGCACACTTACGGCCAGCTCGCCGATCGTGTGGCGCGCTTCGGCGCTGCGCTGCGCGGGCTTGGCGTTAAGCGCGAAGAGCGCGTGTTGCTCGCGCTGCTCGATACCATCGACTGGCCGACGGCGTTCCTCGGTTGCCTGAAGTCCGGCATCATCGCCGTGCCGGTCAATACGCTGCTGACCGAGGACGACTATCGTTTCATGCTCGCGGACAGCCGCGCCAAGTGTCTCGTCGTGTCGGAGGCGTTGTTTCCACGGTTCGAGAAGCTCATCAAAGAAAGCCCCGATCTCGAGCACGTCATCGTCTCGGGTGAGAATCCTCATGGCTATCGTCTGTTCGAGGATGTCATCGGCGCCGACGAGCCGGACCCTTACACCGCGCCGACAACGGCCGACGACATTGCGTTCTGGCTCTACACGTCGGGCTCGACCGGAAAGCCGAAAGGCGCCGTGCATGTGCACACCAGCCTGAAGCTGACCGCCGATCTGTACGGCACGCCGGTCGCGGGCCTGAAGGAAAGCGATGTCTGCTACTCGGTCGCGAAACTGTTTTTCGCCTATGGGTTAGGCAACGCGCTGACGTTCCCGCTGACCGTGGGCGCGACGACGGTTCTCAATGCAGACCGCCCGACGCCAGACGGCGTTGCGGCTTTGCTGCGCAAACATCCGGTCACCGTGTTCTTTGCGGTGCCGACATTCTATGCGGCGTTTCTGGCCAGTCCGGATGCACCGAAAAAATCCGAAGTGAAATTCCGCCGCTGCATCTCTGCTGGCGAGGCGCTGCCAGAGGAGATCGCGTTGCGCTGGAGGGAGCGCTACGGTGTCGAGATTTCCGACGGCCTCGGCACTACCGAGATGCTGCACATCTATCTCACCAACGCACCGGGCGCGACCAAGTACGGCACCACCGGAAAACCGGTCCCCGGCTACGAGATCAAGCTCATCGGCGACGACGGCAATCCGGTGAAGAAGGGAGAGATGGGCGAGCTCTACGTGCGCGGGCCGACCAGCGCGATCATGTACTGGAACAACCGCGAAAAGTCGCGTTCGACCTTCCAGGGCGAATGGACGCGCTCTGGCGACAAATATATCGAGGACGCCGACGGATATTATGTGTGCTGCGGGCGGCAGGACGACATGCTGAAGGTGTCCGGCATGTACGTGTCGCCGTTCGAGGTCGAGGCCGCGCTGTCATCGCATCCCGACGTGCTGGAGGCCGCGGTCGTCGGCTGGAACGATGAGCAGAAGCTGATCAAGCCGAAAGCTTTTGTCGTGCTCAAGTCGCCGGAGAAGGCGAACGATGCGCTCGTCCATGCGTTGCAGGAGCACGTGAAGCAGAAGCTCGCGCCCTATAAATATCCGCGCTGGATTGAATTCCGCAAAGACCTGCCGAAGACTGCGACCGGAAAAATCCAGCGCTTCAAGCTGCGGGCGGAAGGGAAGCAGTGATGCTCCCAAATTGGTCGTCCCCGCGAAAGCGGGGACCCATACTCCGCAGCCCATCGATAGCCCGGTGGCTATGGGTCCCGGGCCGCGCGGAGTTTATCATCGGGCCGCGCTTCGCGCGGACCCGTTGGCTCGCCCGGGACGGCAGCGAATGATTCTCTCCGATTCCGGCTTTATCGACATCGACTCAAAAAAACTCGAATACCGCTTCGTCGGACCGCAGCCGGACCAGATGCCAACCCTCGTACTGCTGCACGAAGGGCTGGGCTGTGTCGGCTTGTGGAACGATTTTCCCGAAAAGCTTGCGGCCGCGACGGGCACCGGCGTGTTCGTCTATTCGCGCGCGGGCTACGGAAAATCGAGCCCGGTCAGCCTGCCGCGCCCGCTCTCCTATATGCACGACGAAGCGCGCGAGACCGTGCCGAAGCTGCTCGATGCCATCGGCTTCCGGCGCGGGCTGCTGATCGGGCACAGCGACGGCGCCTCGATTGCGGCGATCTATGCTGGCAGCCACCAGGACCATCGGGTCGGCGGGCTGGTGCTGATCGCGCCGCATTTCTTCACCGAGGATCCCGGCATCGCGTCGATCGTCGAAGCCCGGAAAGCCTATGAAACCGGCGATCTGCGCGCGCGGCTCGCGCGCTGGCACGACGACGTCGACAACGCCTTCAAGGGCTGGAACGGCGCCTGGCTCGACCCGCAATTCCGCAAATGGGACATCACGGAGTTTCTCGCCTATATCCGCGTCCCGGTGCTGATTGTGCAGGGCGAGGACGACCAGTACGGAACCGTGAAGCAGATCGAGGTCGCGCAGCAGGAATGTTATTGCCCGGTCGAGGTGGCGCTGCTGCCGGGCGCGCGCCATTCGCCGCAGCGCGAGGCGCCCGCACCGGCGCTCAAAGCGATTTCAGATTTCGTCGCGCGTGCCTTGCGTGCGAATGAGTGGGTAAAGGCGGCTTAGTTCTTTGTCGTCCCCGCGAAAGCGGGGACCCATACCCCGTGTGCTATCGAGATACTGTGGAGTATGGGTCCCGGGCCTCGCGCGAAAGCGCTCGCCCCGGACGACGTGAATGCTACTCCGCCGCCTGCTTGGTGGCGCTGCCGTGCTGGGACACGAGATAGTCCATCGCTGCCTGCACGCCGCCTTTCTTGTGCGGAATGTTGGCGAGTGCGAGCGCCATCTCGGTTGCGGCCAGACCGCCCAGCATCATGGCGTCGTTGACGTCGCCGAGATGCCCGATGCGGAACATCTTGCCGGTAAAACGGCCGAAGCTTGCGCCGTAAGAAATATTAAATTGCTCGAGCGCCAGTGCGCGGAACGCCTCGGCATCGTGCCCTTCAGGCAATAACACTGCAGTGATTGTCGGCGAATAATATTTCGGATCGCGGCAGATGATATCGAGGCCCCACGTCTTGATCGCGCGGCGGGTTGCTTCCGCCAGCCGATCATGCCGGGCGAAGACATTGTCAAGACCTTCCTCGTGCAGCATCTCGATCGACACCGCGAGCCCCTGCAGCATCTGCGTCGCGGGCGTGTACGGGAAGAAGCCGACCTTGTTCATCGTCAGCATTTCGTCCCAGGCCCAGAACGACTTCGTGAGCTTGGATGTCTTGTTCGCCGCCAGCGCCTTGTCGCTCACGGCGTTGAAGGACATGCCGGGAGGCAACATCAAACCTTTCTGCGCGCCGCCGACCGTCACGTCGACGCCCCATTCGTCGTGTCGATAATCGGTCGAGGCGAGCGAGGAAATGGTGTCGACCATCAGCAGCGCGGGATGCCCGGCGCGGTCGATCGCCTTGCGGATTTCAGCTACCGGCGAAAGGCAACCGGTCGAGGTTTCATTGTGCAGGAAGCAGACCGCCTTGATCTCCTTGCCTTTGTCCTCGCGCAGGCGCGCCTCGATCGTGGCGGGATCGGCGCCGATGCGCCAGTCGGTCGCGATGAATTCCGGCTTGAGGCCGAGCTTCTCGGCCATCTTTTTCCACAACGTGGCGAACTGGCCGGTCTCGACCATCAGCACCTTGTCGCCGGGCGACAATGTGTTGACGAGCGCGGCTTCCCAGGCGCCGGTTCCGGTCGCGGTATAGATAATGACGGGATTCGTGGTCTTGAAAATGGTCTTGATGCCGTCCAGGCATTTCCTGGCCAGCTTGGCGAATTCAGGACCGCGGTGATCGATGATCGGCGTGTCCATCGCCCGCAGAACGCGGTCCGGCAGCGGCGAAGGCCCCGGGATGTGGAGAAAGTGTCGCCCGACCGTGCGCGAGGAATTCTTAGCCATAGGCAGTCCGCTCCTGAAACGGCAGCTTTTAGGGGGTTAGCGTGGTTTGGCCACGGGCGCGGTCCGATCAGGGGCGGCGCTTGTCGCGTTGAACTATGAATGCAACATTGCGGTCAAGCGGTTTTCCGCAAGGCAAACCAGTCCTTATGCATAGGCTTAGCGCCGCCCAAAAAGGATAAGAAAACGTGGCCGTTGTCATGCCCGGTCTGGAGCGGCGGCTGAGGGCCGAATTGACCGGCGAGGTGCAATTCGATGCGTTTTCGCGCGGCCGCTACTCAACGGATGCCTCCCACTATCAGGTTATGCCAGTGGGCGCGGTTGCGCCGCGCACGATCGAAGAGGCCGATCGCGCAATAGCGATTGCCCGCAGCGAGGGGGCGACGGTCTTGGCGCGCGGCGGCGGCACGTCGCAGGCCGGCCAGGCGGTCGGCGAGTCGCTCGTCGTTGACTGCTCGAAATACCTCACGCGCATCCTGGATCTCGACGTCAAGCACAGGCGCGTGACGGTCGAGCCCGGCATTGTGCTTGACGACCTCAACCGTCAGCTCAAGGAGCACGGGCTGTGGTTTCCCGTCGACATCTCGACATCCTCGCGCGCGACCATCGGCGGGATGGCCGGCAACAACTCGTGTGGCGGACGCTCGATGCGCTACGGCACGATGCGCGACAATGTCGTATCGATCGAAGCGCTGCTGGCCGACGGCACGCTGGCGCATTTCGGCCGCATCGGCGGCAACCTCAAGGATGTACCAGCGCCCTTGCGGCCGCTCGCTAAGGATTTGCTCGCCATCGGCGCGCGCGAAGCCAGCGAGATCGCCGAGCGGTTCCCCAAAGTGCAACGCCGCGTCGGCGGCTACAACCTCGACGCGCTGGTGCCCGGCAAGAACGACATCAACCTTGCCCACGTCCTCGTCGGCGGGGAAGGGACGCTGGCGTTTTCAACGCGCATCGAGCTGAAGCTTTCGCCCTTGCTCGGCCGCCGCGCGGTCGGCGCATGCCACTTCGGCAGCTTCGTCGAGGCGATGAATTCGGCGCAGCACATCGTGCGCCTCAAGCCGATCGCGGTCGAATTGATCGATCATACTATGATCGATCTCGCGCGCAAGATTCCGATCTTCCAGCCGACGCTCGACAAGTTCGTGCGCGAGGCGCCGGAAGCGATCCTGCTGGTCGAGTTCGGCGAGGATGACCATGAAGTCAACCTGCGCATGCTGGCACAGCTCAAGCAGCTGATGGGCGATCTCGGCTTCGGTTGGGACAAGAGCGGCACCAAATGGGGCGGCGTCGTCGAAGTCCTCAATCCCGAGCTGCAGGCGGCGATCACGGAGGTGCGGACGTCGGGCCTCAATATCATGATGTCGATGAAGGAGGAGGGGAAACCGGTCTCCTTCGTGGAAGACTGCGCCGTGCCGCTCGAGCATCTCGCGGATTACACGTCGCGGCTCACCGGCATTTTCGAGAAGCACGGCACGCGCGGCACATGGTACGCGCATGCCGGCTCGGGCTGCCTGCACGTGCGCCCCGTGCTCAATCTGCGACAGGAAAAGGACGTGCATGCCATGCGCGAGATCGCCGAAGAGGCGTTCGCGATGGTGCGCGAATACAAGGGCTCGCATTCCGGCGAGCACGGCGACGGGCTGGTGCGTTCGGAGTTCAACGAGCCAATGTTCGGCGCGCGGCTCGCCCGCGCCTTCGAGGAAGTGAAGGACAGGTTCGACCCGAAGGGTTTCTTCAACCCCGGCAAGGTCGTGCGTCCGCCGAAATTCGACGATCGCAGCCTGTTCCGTTACGCACCCGGCTATCACGGCGAGCCGGTCAAGACGCATCTCGACTGGTCGGCTTATCCAGGCTCAGGCGGCGGTTTTCAGGGCGCCGTCGAGATGTGCAACAACAACGGCGCCTGCCGTAAGCTCACCGGGGGCGTGATGTGCCCGAGCTACCGGGTCACCCGCGACGAGCGCGACGTCACGCGCGGGCGCGCCAATACATTGCGGCTTGCCGTAACGGGGCAACTGGGGCCGGCCGCGCTCATCGCCGACGAGATGGCCGACACGTTGAAGCTTTGCGTGTCCTGCAAGGCCTGCCGCCGCGAGTGCCCGACCGGCGTCGACATGGCGCGCATGAAGATCGAGGTCCTGGCGGCCCGCGCGGAGAAGTTCGAGCTTTCGCTACACGACAAGCTGGTCGGTTTCCTGCCGCATTACGCGCCCTATGCGGTGCGCCGGCATCGCCTCTTCAATATGCGCAACAGAAACGGGCTGTTTCGCAAAGCCTCGGAGCTTATCGCCGGGTTTTCCTCGCGGCGCAGCCTGCCGAAATGGCGAAGTGATACTTATCGCGACCGTTCGGACTGGCGTTACGCTGGCGACGCGCCTGCGCGCGAAGTTGTGCTGTTCGCCGACACATTCAATCGCTATTTCGAGCGGGAGAACCTCGACGACGCCCTGGGCGTGCTTGTGGCCGCCGGCTATCGCGTCTATGCGCCGCTGCCCGCCGATCCGAACGAGCGGCCTCTGTGCTGTGGCCGTACCTTCCTGGCGGTCGGCCTGGTGGAAGAAGCGCGGCGGGAAATGCAGCGCACGCTGGACGCGCTTGCACCGTATGTGAAACGGGGCATTCCCGTTATCGGGCTTGAGCCGAGCTGCCTGTTCACCTTCCGCGACGAGCTCCCTGCGATGTTTAAGGGCGAAGCGGTCGGGTTGCTCGCCGCAAATGCGCGGCTGCTCGAGGAATTCATTGCGCAAGAGCACAAGCAAGGCCAGCTGAACCTGCCGCTCGGTCCGCTGCCGAAGAAGGCGCTTCTCCACGGCCATTGCCATCAAAAGGCATTCGACACCATGAGCGCAGTGGAGAGCACGCTGCGGCTGATCCCGCGGCTGTCAGTCGAGACGATCGAATCGAGCTGCTGCGGCATGGCCGGAAGCTTTGGCTATCACGCCGACACCATCGAGGTGTCGCAGAAGATGGGCGAGCTGTCTTTGCTGCCCGCCGTGCGTAAAGCGCCGGCCGACACCCTGATTGTTGCCGATGGCACGTCGTGCCGGCACCAGATTTTCGATAGCAGCAAGCGGGAAGCCGCCCACGTGGCGCGCGTGCTTAAAATGAGCGTCGACGCGGCCACATAGCCACATAGATTGACGTCGTGGCCGGCCTTGTGCCGGCCATCCACGTCTTTGAATATGGTCAGGACGTGGATGCCATAGCCGTTCGAAGAACGGCGTGCTTTCGCCCGCCTATGCATAAAGTCGGGCATGACGATCGAGAGGTTAGGTATGCCGGGCAAAATCTTTCCGACGTCGCTGGTCGGCTCTTACGCGCAGCCAGACTGGCTGATCGACCGCGCCAAGCTCGCCGCCCGGTTTCCTCCGCGCGTCCGCGCCAGGGAACTCTGGCGCATCGCGCCGGAATTTCTGAAACAGGCGCAGGACGACGCGACGTTGCTCGCGATCCGTGACCAGGAGCGCGCGGGCGTTGACATCATTACTGACGGCGAGATGCGGCGCGAAAGCTACTCCAATCGCTTTGCGACCGCGCTTGAAGGCGTGGATATCGACAATCCGGGCACCGCGCTCGATCGCTCCGGTCATCCCAATCCGGTGCCGCGTGTGACCGGCAAGGTGCGCCGGCGTCATCCGGTCGAGGTCGAAGACGTCAAGTTTCTGCGCGCCAACACCGATCGCATGATCAAGATGACGGTGCCTGGCCCCTTCACGATGTCGCAGCAGGCGCAAAACGATTTCTACAAGGACGAAGAGGAGATGGCGCTGGACTATGCCGGCGCAGTGAATGCCGAGATCAGGGATCTGTTCGCCGCCGGCGCCGACATTGTTCAGATTGACGAGCCCTACATGCAGGCGCGGCCGGAGAAAGCGCGCAAATACGGCCTCAAGGCGCTCAACGCCGCATTGGACGGAGTGAAAGGTCCAACCGCGGTCCATATTTGTTTCGGCTATGCCGCTATCATTCATGTGCGGCCCGAGGGATATTCGTTCCTGCCGGAGCTCAGCGGCTCGCCGGTCAATCAGGTTTCGATTGAAAGCGCGCAATCGAAGCTCGACTGCTCTATTCTTGAAAAATTGCCGGGCAAGACCATCATTCTCGGAACGCTCGATCTGTCCGACATGAGCATCGAGAAACCGGAAACCGTGGCCGCGCGCATCCGTCGCGCGCTGCCGCATGTGCCAGCCGAGCGGATCATTGTCGCGCCCGATTGCGGTTTAAAATATCTGCCGCGCGACGTTGCCTACGGAAAAATGTGCGCCATGGTCGAAGGCGCCGCGATCGTACGCGCTGAGCTGGCAAGGTGAACGGATGATGGTCGTTCCAATCCTTCCGACATCGCTCGTTGGCTCCTATCCACAACCGGATTGGCTGATTGACCGCGCCCGTTTGTCGAAGATGGTACCGCGTGTGCGCATGGATGATCTCTGGCTCGTCGATCCGAAAGAGCTTGAAGCGAAACAGGACGAGGCGACGCTGCTTGCGATCGGTGACCAGGAGCGCGCCGGTCTCGACATCATTACTGACGGCGAACAGCGTCGCGAAAGCTACTCAAACCGGTTTGCCACCGCGCTAGAGGGCGTCGACACCGAAAATCCCGGGTCGACGCTCAATCGAAGCGGCAAGCCGATCCCGGTTCCGCGCGTCATCGGAAAAGTCCGGCGCAAGCATCCGGTGCAGCTGCGTGACCTGCAGTTCCTGCGCGCGCACACGAAGAAGACTATAAAAATGACGGTGCCCGGCCCGTTCACGATGTCGAAACAGGCGCAGAACGAGTTCTACAAATCCGACGGGGCGATGGCGCTCGACTATGCGGCTGCCGTGAACGACGAAATCAAGGATCTCTTCGCGGCCGGCGCCGATATCGTGCAGATCGACGAGCCATGGATGCAGCAGCATCCCGAAAAGGCGCGCGAGTATGGCCTTAGGGCACTTGATCGCGCCCTCGACGGTGTCACTGGCACGGTCGCTGTACATTTGTGCTTCGGCTATGCGGCGGTCGTGCACGACAAGCCGACCGGCTATTCGTTTTTGCCGGAACTCGAGGGCTCGCGCGTGACGCAAGTCTCGATCGAGGCGGCTCAGCCGAAGCTCGACCTCAAGGTGCTGGAACAGCTGCCATCAAAGACGATCATCCTTGGCGTTATCGATCTATCGGATTTGGCAATTGAGACGCCGGAGATTGTCGCGGAGCGCATTCGAAAGGCGCTTTCCTATGTGCCGGCCGAGCGTGTCGTGATCGCCCCCGATTGCGGCATGAAATATCTGCCGCGCGATGTGGCCTTCGGAAAAATGCACGCGATGGTGCGCGGCGCGGATATCGCGCGACGGGAACTCGTCGGTTAGCCGCCGTAGAAGGCGTTGATCAGGACCAGCGAGAGCCACGGCACGTAGGTGCACAGGAGAAGCACCGCGGTGAGCACAGCAATGAAACCGAGGTTCGCCTTGGTCGTTTTCCAGATGTCGGACTTGGCAATCGAGCAAGACGCAATAAGCACCGATGCGACGGGAGGCGTCTGCTGCCCGATGGCGAGGTTGAGCGTCAACACGAGACCGAAATGCACCGGATCGATTCCGACCTGATGGATCAGGGGCAGGACGATCGGCACTGTCAAAATAATCGCCGCGGCCGAATGCAGAAACATCCCGATGATGAGAAAGAAGATATTGAGCAGCAGCAGCACCATGTAAGGATTCGTGGTGATGCTGATCATGGAAGCCGCGAGCTTCTGCGGCAGCTGGCTCTCGGTCAGGAATACGCCGACCAGCGCCGAAGCGGCCACCAACAGCATGACGACGGCCGTCTGGATCGCTGAATCGACGCAGGCCTGATACAGGGATTTTAGATCCAGGTCGCGATAGATCAGAACGCCGATCGCAAGCGCGGCGAGCACGGCGAGTGCGGCGCCTTCGGTGGCGGTAACGAAACCGCCAAAAATGCCGCCGAGAATGACAACGGGCATCACCAGCGCCCACGTCGCCTCGCGCAAGGCTTGCCCGAGCTTGACTAAGTTGAAGCGCTGCTCGACCGGGAACTTGTACTTGTAGGCGTAGTAAAAGCAGAGCGCCATCAAGGCGAGCCCGCCGATGATGCCGGGAATGATGCCGGCGACGAAAAGCTTTACCGCCGATTCCTGCGCCATGGCCGCGTAAAGGATCATCGGGATGGAGGGCGGGATGATGATGGCGAGGCTTGCCGAGGACGATGTAACTGCCGCTGCGAACTCCTTGGAATAGCCCCGCGATTTCATCGCGGGGATCAGCAAGGTTCCAAGGGCCGCGACGTCGGCCACTGCCGAACCTGAAATCTCGGCAAAGAACATCGAGGCGCCCACCGTGACCATCGCCAGGCCGCCGCGGACGAAGCCGAGAATCGCGGTGGCCAGATTGATCAGCCGGCGCGCAATCGAAGAGGCATTCATGATGCCGCCGGCCAGAATGAAAAGGGGCACGGCGAGAAGCGGAAAATTGGTGGCACCTTCGAACATCACCAGCGCCGTGTTGGGCAACATCTGCGGGCCCTGTATGATCCAGATGGCGGCCATGGCGACGGCGCCAAGCGCGACGGCAATAGGCACATTGAGCATGACCAGCGCGGCCATTCCGACGAGCATCAATGCTATTGCCGTATTCATCGGCTGATCTCCTTGCCGGCCTTGCCGTGCTCCAGGGCCTCGAGGATCTCGTGGTCAAGCAGCGGGCCACGCCGGGCCTCGCGCAACAACGCGGGCAGGCGAAGCAGCTCCGCAACGACAAAGAGCATCGAGGCAATCGGTATGACCGATTGCGTGACCTGCAACGAAATCTCCGGAATGGAGACCAAGGTGTCGCCTTTGAGAATCTGCACGACCTGAAAGCCCACCACCGCAAGCACGACGAAAAACGAAACGGTGACGAGCGAGGAGAATAATGTGGCGGCAACGCGCAAGTTTGCTGGCAACGAATTCACGAAGCCGGAAAAACCGATATGGGCGCCGCGAATTGCGGCGAGCGCGCTTGCGTAATAAGTGAGCCAGCACAACGCGATCGATGCAAGTTCATCATACCAGACGAGCGATGCTCCGACCCAGCGGTAGACGAAGCCCATGGTTACGATGACGGTGACTGCAACGATCAGAAAAACAGCAATCGCTTCGAGCACGCGATCGTAGATGTGGCGGAACTTTTTCATTGTCAGGGTCGGCGGCTTAAGAGCCGTGCAGGGCCGGCGGCAAGGAAGGCGTGCCGGACTCAGCAGTCCGGCACGCCCATCAAATCGATCAAGAGCCCTTGGCGAGCCCGAGAGACTTATCAATGAGCTCTTTGCCGGTGGGCACTTCCTTGGCGAACTCCTCGTAGACCGCCTTGCTTGCGGCGACGAAGGCCGGCTTGTTGGCTTCGTTCACTTGAATGCCCGACTGCTTCATTTTCCCGATCAGCTCGCTGTCAAGCTTGGCGGCGAGCTTGAGAATATCCGGCTCTACTTCTTTTGCGGTGTCGGCCAGAATTTTCTGGACGTCCGGTGGCAGACGCGACCAGCTCGCGCCGGCGGTGAGATAGGCCGGAGTGTACACGTGGCCCGTCAGCGAAAGATACTTCTGCACTTCCTGGAATTTCTGCGAGTAGATCTGCGTGAGCGGATTTTCCTGGCCATCCATCACGCCCGTTTGCAAAGCGACGAACACTTCCTTGAGTTCCATCGGGCTCGGGTTGGCGCCGTAGGCCTTGAACATCTTCACGCGCCAGACGCCGCCGGGCACGCGAAGCTTGATGCCCTGCAGGTCTTCGGGTTTCACGATCGGTTTCTTGTTGTTCGTGATCTCGCGATAGCCGTTTTCCCAGACGCCGAGAATGTGATAGCCGGCCTTTTCCGCGATCGGCCCGAGAATAGGACGAACGACCTTGTCCGCAATGCGGGCTGCATGACCGCGATCCTGCACAAGATAGGGCATTTCAAATACGCCGAATTCCGGTGCAACGGACGTCATGACGGTAGACGGCAGCGCGAGATCGACGGTGCCGAGCTTCAGTTTCTTGAGCAACTCGCCGTCGCCGCCAAGCTGGCTCGATCCGTAGACCACGACTTTGGCCTTGCTGCCGAGTTTGGCATTCGCACGCTCGGCATAAAGTTCCGCGGATTGCGCGAACAGCGAACCGGGCGCCCCGACATGTCCAAACTTTATTTCTGTTTGCGCGGCGGCCTGTGCCACCGTGATGGCTGTTGCAACAGCAAATGTGAGTAGTGCCTTTGCAAGCGGCATGATCATCCTCCCTTTGCATTTTGGATCCCGCGGGTTCTTCGCTTCGGATTTGTGCCGCGGACACTTTTTGTTCTGATTATCAATACAAACCTTGACGCTTAAGGCAAGGTCGCGGCGCGGCAAGCATACTCAATCAATACTAAAAGCGGAGATTCACGCCCAACGTGAGCCAATTCGCATTCTCGCCGGTAATATTGCGGCCATAGATCAGGTCGATGTCGAAGGCCTCTGCCGGTGTCCAGCGCAGACCGATCTGAGCACGCGGCTCGGTAACGCTGCGCGCCTCTTGATGTGGTCCGGCTAGTCCGAACACCTCGCCGATCAAGGTCAGCGGTTGCACGAAATTCCACTCGAACCCGGCGCCGTAGGTTCCGTAGTTCATGCGCGCGATGGCATCGTTCAGCCAGCCGCCGTTGATGTTGATGCGAAGATCCTTGGTTGCCTGAATCGTGAAAGGCACATTGATGTTGCTGCCAATATTCTGACCGGTGTTTAGGTTCCACAGCGTGTTTCCCGAGAGGCCGAGCGCAAAGCCTTGATCGCCCAAGGGGATGATGTTGATTTTCGCCTTGGGTCCAGCGCCTGTTGACCATTCACCGTCGCTGCGTGTGCGCACAAGCGTCGCGCCTGCCTCCACCGGGATACCCGCATTGATCACACAAGCAGGCTGGGTAACCGCAAGAAAATCGTGATTGCTTGCAACGGACACCCAGGATTCGACCTTGCACTCGCCAGGCTTGCCGATGAGCGCGTCGTCGACGAAGAAGGCCCCGCCGGCTGCTATGGCTGGACCAGGCAATAGGCAGGTGGCGATGGTTGCCAACCACCGCAACGAGGTCTTCATTGCCGCCCGTCCTTCCGTGCCATGCTTATTGTTGGCGCATCACAACATCGCGCGTGCATGTCCGCAACACACTCAGAATAGAAAAGTGACCCGCCCGGACGGGGACATTGCCGGGCGGGTCGTGTGGGATCGGCGCGAGGATGGACGGGAGGCAGGCGCCGATCTCAACCTTGCGATCAGTAGGCGTCGCAGACCTTGATCAGGCGAATATTGCCCCAGCGGTCGTAACGCTCGACGTAGCGGCAGCTGTAAACGGGAGTTGCATAGGCGCCGGATGCGACTGCGGCACCGATCACCGCGCCGGTGGCAATGCCGATGCCAAGACCGACACCAAAACGGGGATGTGCCTGGGCATTGCCGCCTGTTGCAACGAGGCAGCCAACGAGTGCGAGGGTCGCGAGCGCGGCACCGGTGAAATTCGACTTGGTCAACATGGCTCTCTCCATCCTTTTTGAATCGGGGGGCGGCCGATCTGGCCGCATACCCTTTGGTCGCGGGTGGAGAGAAAAAGGTTCAAACCTTCGAAAAGCCCGCAAAATCAGGTGCCCAGGAGCTGGGCGATCCATTCCGGCCGGTAGTTGAGCCCCAGAAATCCGGCAATTCCGGCACCCATTCCCAGCGCCCCTGCAGTCCACGCGAAATAAAGAAGCCAGAAACTATCGACCAGAGCCGCGACGGCGGCCACCGCGATGGCAATCGAGAGGAATGCGGCCGACATATCGAATTGGTCGTCACGGAAGTTCAGGCGGTCGTATTCCTTTTCAAGCGCTTCGGCTTTGGCACGGGTTTCATTCGAGCGCGCCTCATATTTCTTGATGTCGGCTTCAAATTCGGCCGCCTGGCGCGCGGCAACGGCACGGTCATAGGTACCGGCGGTTTCCAACAGGCGTAATTGCGTCAGCCCGTTCTCATCCACGTGCAGCTTGATGCGCGAGGCTTGATATTCTGCCCAGGCGTCCACCGATTCCTGCTTTGCCTTCTGCATGGCCTGGTTGATGTTGTCGTCTTTGATATTCGAAACAGCCATGAATACCGAGAGGATCACGACCGTGATGGCGACGAGATTGTTAAGTCGTTTGTCGTCGCCCTCGGTTTTGACGTCCGCGTCCATTGAATGCCCCCCGCGCCATGGTGATTTAGTTTAGCGGAACGCTGCAGGATTTGCTGCAATGAGTGCCAGACGATATGGCTAGTGGACGAGGTGAAGGGCGGGACATGCGATTCGGACGGATTGCAGGAATTGCCGTATCGGTCGCGCTGGCCGCTACACCGGTACAGGCGCTCGACAAGGTTCGCTTCGGCACCAACTGGGTCGCGGAGGCCGAACACGGCGGCTTCTATCAGGCGCTGGCCGACGGCACATACAAGAAATACGGCCTCGATGTCACCATCGTGCCGGGAGGACCGAACGTCAACAACCGCATCCTGCTGCCGGCCGGAAAGCTCGACTTTTTCATGAGCGCCAATTCGCTGCAGTCGTTCGATGCAGTCGCTCAGAACATTCCCACTGTCGCGGTGGCCGCGAGCTTCCAGAAGGATCCACAAGTCTTCGTCGCGCATCCCGGCGTCACGAAGTTCGAGGATCTGAAGACGCGGACATTGTTCGTGTCGAAAGAAGGCATGACGACTTATTTCCAATGGCTCAAGTCCGATTTCGGTTTCAACGAATCGAAAGTGAAGCCCTATACGTTCAACGCGCAGCCGTTCCTCGCCGACAAGAACTCCGCAATGCAGGGCTACGTGACTTCCGAGCCCTTCGCAATCGAGCGCCAAGGCGGCTTCAGGCCGGTGGTGTTCCTGCTCGCTGATCACGGCTTCGACGCATACTCGACGTTGATCGAGACCCGCCGCGATCTGGTTGAGAAGAAGCCCGATCTCGTGCAGCGCTTCGTCGATGCTTCGGCGATCGGCTGGTATCACTACATCTACGGCGACAGCAGGCCGGGAAATGAACTGATCAAGAAGCAAAATCCGGAAATGACCGACGCCTTGCTGTCCTATTCCATCGCCAAGATGAAGGAATACGGCATCGTCGATTCCGGCGATTCACTAAAGCTCGGCATCGGTGCGATGACCGATGCGCACTGGAAGAGCTTTTTTGACAAGATGGTGCGCGCCGGCGTCGTGAAAGGCAGCCTGGATTACAGGCGTGCCTACACGCTGCAATTCGTCAACAAGAGCGTTGGCGCCGACCTTCGGCCGAAATGAGCCCATCCGCCCAGCCAATCGTCTCACTGCGCAACGTTGGCAAGACGTTCGAAAGCGGAACGGTGGCGCTCGACGGCCTGAATCTCGACGTACGCGAGGGAGAGTTCGTCTCGCTGCTCGGCCCGTCTGGCTGCGGCAAATCGACGGTGCTTCGCATTATTGCGGGCCTGAGCCCGGCGACGGCGGGCTCTGTGACCTGGCCAGCAGGCGAAGCGCGGATCGGCTTTGTGTTCCAAGAGCCGACTTTGATGCCTTGGGTCGACGTTGCAGCCAACGTGCGGCTGCCGATCAAGCTCGCCCACAGGCGGGATTCTGGGGCGGTGGCGAATGCGCTCGGCCGCGTGGGGCTTTCGGCCTTCGCGCAAAGCTACCCGCGTGAATTGTCTGGTGGCATGAAGATGCGCGTCTCCATTGCGCGGGCGCTGGTGACCGAGCCGCAATTGCTGCTGATGGACGAGCCCTTCGCCGCGCTCGACGAGATCACCCGCTTCAAGCTCAACAACGATCTTCTGGCGGTGTGGCAGGCCGTGCGAAGCACCGTCGTCTTCGTGACGCACTCGGTGTTTGAGTCGGTTTATCTCTCGCAGCGAATTGTCGTGCTGACGCCTCGTCCCGGACGCGTTTTCGCGGAGATTCCGATTCCGGCACCGTATCCGCGCAATGAAAACTTCCGTACCTCGGCTGAATATGGGCGTTTTTGCCGGCAAGTGGCCGAGGCGCTCGCGGACGCAATGAATGCGGGGGCGCTGTCATGAACGAGCGGGCTCTTCGCGTCGCGCTCCCGATCCTTGTGCTGGCGCTGGTTATCACCTGCTGGCATGCGGTCGTTCGGATTTTTGCAATCCCACCATTTGTCCTGCCGGGCCCCGGTCTCGTGCTGGCGACGCTGATCGCCGACGGACCGCTATTGTGGCAATCGCTGCTGGTGACGCTCAGCCTCACCTTCGAAGGCTTCCTGCTCGCCGCGGTTGGCGGCATCGCGCTCGCGGTCATCTTCAATCAGTGGCGCCTTGTCGAATATTCGTTCTATCCCTATGCCGTCATTCTTCAGGTGACGCCGATTGTCGCTATTGCACCGCTGCTGCTGATCTATCTGCCGCAGCCTTTGGCGGTGCTCGCCTGCGCATGGATCGTCGCGTTCTTTCCCGTTCTGGCCAACACGACGCTGGGTCTGAGCTCGGTCGATCGCAATCTCGTTGCGCTGTTCGAGCTGTGCAAAGCCTCGCGCTGGCAGACATTGTGGAATCTGAAATTGCCGGCAGCTCTACCGCAGACGCTCGCCGGCCTGCGGATCGCCGGCGGACTGTCGCTGATCGGCGCGGTGGTGGCGGAAATCGCTGCGGGCTCCGCCGGCGCGGGCTCCGGACTCGCATATCGGATTGCCGAATCCGGCTACCGCCTGAACATTCCGCGCATGTTCGCGGCGCTGCTGCTGCTGGCGCTTGCGGGTGTTGCGATCTTCTTTGCGCTGTCGGCGATCTCGCACCTGGCGTTGCGCCGCTGGCACGAGAGCGCCATCAGTCGCGAGCGCTAGCTTCCGAGCACCAGCTGAACAATGACGCCGAGCGCCGCCATCGCGACCACGACTTCAATCAGGCTGCGGTGAAGGCCAAACGCGAGCACTGCGGCAATCGCCGCCAGCGCGGTCGCGCGAAGGTCAAGCGCGAGCGGATCGAAGGCGTACCAGCGCAGCGGACCGGCATGCATTTCCGTGACCTTTCCAAACAGCACGTGCAGCGCGAACCACACCGACAGATTCAGGATGACGCCGACAACCGCAGCCGTAATTGCCGCGAGCGCACCGGCGAGTTGCCGGTTGGCGCGCAATTGCTCGATGAAGGGCGCGCCAGAGAAGATCCAAAGCATCGAGGGCACGAACGTAACCCAGGTCGTCAGTGCCGCTCCGAGGATTCCGCCGGCCACGGGCGAGAATGGCGCGGCATTGCGGAAGGTTGCGATGAATCCGACGAACTGCGTCACCAAAATTAGAGGTCCGGGCGTGGTTTCAGCCAGCCCGAGCCCGTCGACCATCTCGGATGCCGTCATCCAGCCGTGCGTTTCGACGACTTGCTGCGCCATATAGGCGAGGAGGGCGTAGGCTCCTCCGAATGACACGACCGCAAGCTTTGAAAAAAAGACGCCGATCGCGACCAGCACGTGATTGCCGCCAAGAAGCAGTACGGCAAGCGCGATCGGAGAGAACCAAAGTACTAACCCGATAATGATGACCATAATGGCGTGCCGCAGGGCTCCTGGCGGTGCCGCTTCGGTCCGCGTGCCATCATTTTGCAAGGCCAGCCGTTCGGGATTTTCACGAGCGACAAAAAAACCGATCAGTGCAGCTCCAATCACAATCGCCGGGAAGGGAAGGGCAAAGAAAAATATCCCGACAAAGCCTGCGGCGGCGACCGCCGCAAGCAGATTGGTCTTGAGCGAACGCCGCCCGATCCGGATGAGCGCTTCAATCACAATCACCAGCACGGCGGCTTTTATTCCGAACAATGCGCCGTCGATAGCCGCCAGCCCTCGTCCGAGCGCATAAAGCAGGCTCAAGCCAAGCATCACCAGGGCGCCCGGCAAGACGAAAAGGATTCCGGCGGCAAGCCCACCGCGCACTCCATGCAGCACCCAGCCGACGTAAGTCGCCAGCTGGGTTGCTTCCGGGCCTGGAAGGAGCATTGAGAAATTGAGCGCGTGCAGAAAGCGCGCCTCGTCGATCCACTTCTTCTCATCGACGAGGATGCGGTGCATAAGCGCGATCTGCCCAGCCGGGCCCCCGAAATTGATGCAGCCGATCTTTAGCCAGACAAGAAAGGCTTCGCCGAAGCTCGGCCGGGCGCCCGTCGCAATTGTCGCCATATCGTCACGCAGCCTTGGCTGGCCAGTTGTGCCGCTCCTCGGCCGCAAAGCGCAGCCAGGCGAACAACGCATCGTAGACCAGAAAACCGCGCTCAAGCAGGCCATGGTCATCATCGCCGGCCAGCGCCGAAAGCCCGAGCGAAATGGCATGCAATCCGCCCGCTTCCGGCGCGATATCGTGCCTCGCCGTGTCGGCGCCCCGCACGATCAGTGCCAGACGCGCCAGCGATGGCTCGCCTTCAAGGCCAAACAACTTGAGCATGGTGTCGAAGGAGCAACGGTCGCCGACATGGCTGAGCTCGACGTCCTTGATATCGAACGGGATGCCACCGGTTTCATGCGCGACATTCGTTACTTGGTCGGGATCGACAAACAAAATCCGGGCCTGCGGGTCGAGAAAGCGGCGCACCAGCCATGGACACGCGATCCGGTCTATCTTCGGACGCCGCCTTGTCACCCAGATGCTCGGCCGCCGCGGGGCAATGCGCTCGAGCTCTGTTTTCGCGACAAAAGGCAGGCCCGCCTTTGACCAGCCTTCGTAGCCGCCTTCGAGCACGCGCGCGTCGAAGTCATTTGCGCGCAACTGGGCGGCCGCGCTTTGGCTCATTTCGTGGCCGGCCTTGCAGGCCACAACAATTGGCCGCGTTGCATCAAGCTCCATCGACCATTCAGCGGTCTTTCTGGCATCGCGCCAGATGGCGCCGGGCAACAATTGCGGCGACTTGTCATAGGCTTCGCGCCGCCGCACATCGACAATCTGCGGCGCGTCCTGCGTCGCAATCGCATTCCAGAGGTCTTTCGGTGAGATCGAATAGGCTGGAGACAGCATGAGTCCCCTCCATCAACGAAGGAGACGGTGCTTGGGCTCGCAAGCCTTGCAAGGGCGGGGCGACCGTCGCTGGCCCCACATCGTCCATATTATTTCAATGTATCGGCACGATCAACGCCACGCCCGACGCCAGCAGAAGCACCAGGATCACTTTGCGGAACGCGGCATCGTCGAGCGTTCCGTACAGTCCGAAACCCGACCAGATACCGGCAATCAGCACTGGAAGAGAGAGTGCATAGAGCTTGAGTGTCTCGATCGTGAAAGCGCCAGCAACCGCGAATGAGACGGTCGTCATGACAAATGTTGCGAACAGCACCGGCTGAAAGATCGCGCGCAGCTCGTCCTTTTTACCGCCGCGCAGCTGGCACCAGACAGTCACCGCAATGCCGCCGAGACCAGTCAAGCCGCCGATGAGGCCATTGATGACACCGACACCAAGATCCGCCGGAATGCTCGCCTTGGGCAGTTTGAAGGCCGGCCGGAGCAGGCTGTAGAGGCTGTACGCCAACAGCAGCACACCGATGCCGAGGCGAATCGTGCCCGGATCGACTGTCGTCACAAGGGCAATACCAATCGGAATGCCAAGCGCGCCGCCGATGATGTACGGCCAAACGTCCCACCAATTGATAGCGTGACGCACCCGCCAGATCCCGGACCCCTGCGTGACGAGTCCGCAGAGCACAATCAGAAGGGCGCTCTGCTGCGGCGAAAGGATGTGCAGCCACACGCCGGAAACAACGAGACCCATCGCGAAGCCCGAGAGGCCCGACGTCAGGCCGCCGAAATAAGTTGCGATGAGGAACAGAACCAAATGCCATCCATCCATAGAATTCGCTCCCAAAGCGAGGGTCGCAGCGCTTGGATGGAACTCATCTGACCGGGAGGCGGCGTGTTTCCCGAAATTCTGCTCTTCGAACCCTAGCGCGACAAAATCATGAGTCCCCTCCGTGAACGAAGGAGACGGTGCTTGGGCTCGCAGGCCTTGGGAAGGCGGGGCGACCGTCGCGTGCCCCGCATCTCATTAAATACACGAATAAGGTGCGCCCGACAAGATCGCGCCGCTCGCCCGACGGGCAACGCACCGCTGCATTTTCAATACTCGCCATCGGCCGCCGCGTTCGCTAGCTTTTGTTTAGGAGGCGGCGATGACCAACAAGATCGATCTCGATGGGCGCAATGCGATTGTCACCGGTGGTGCGCAGGGTATCGGCCGCGCGATCGTCGAACGGTTTCTTGAATCCGGAGCGGCGATTGCAATCTGGGATCGCGACATCGAATTTGCCAAAAAGACGGCAGCCGAACTGAAAAGCCGCGGCCGTGTGACGCCTGTTGCGGTCGATGTCACTAATTATTCCGACGTGGAGCGCGCACGCGACGAGACGGTCAAGGCCTTTGGTCGGATCGACATCCTGGTGAACAATGCCGGGATCGCCGGCCCGAACGTAAAAACCTGGGACTATCCGCTCGACGCCTGGCGGGCCGTGCTTTCCGTCAATCTCGATGGGCCATTTCATTGTTGCCGAGCGCTGGCGCCGCTGATGATCGCCCAGAACTACGGCCGCATCGTCAACATAGCGTCAATCGCCGGCAAGGAAGGCAACCCAAACGCGCCGGCCTATTCCGCTTCGAAAGCGGGTGTCATCGCATTGACCAAATCACTCGGCAAAGAACTCGCCTCGCACGATATTTCGGTCAACTGCATCACGCCGGCTGCGGCAAAGACTGCCATCTTCGATCAGATGACGCAGCAACATATCGACTTCATGCTTTCGAAAATCCCGCGCGGCCGCTTCGTGACGGTCGAGGAAATTGCGAGCCTCGCCGCATTCTGTGCATCGGCCGACTGCTCGTTCACGACCGGTGCGGTCTTCGACATCTCGGGTGGCCGGGCAACCTATTGAGCGAGTTTTCCCACCAGCGCCGACAGCGGCTCACCGGCATCGCTTTGATGTGTGCCGCGGTGGCAACATTTTCCTGCCTCGACACTACAGGAAAATATCTCCTTCGTTACATGGATCCACTGCAAATCGTGTGGGCTCGTTATGTCGGTGCGTTCCTGTTGGCTTTTATGTTTCTCAATCCGCTCACCCGGCCAAAAATGATGAGGACAACAAGGCCGTTCCTGCAGCTCGGCCGTTCGGCGCTGCTTCTAACATCAACTGCGCTCAATTTCTTCGCATTGCGTTATCTTCAGCTCGATGAGGCGCTGGCGATTCTGTTTTCAACACCCTTCCTCGTCGCCTTGCTGTGTGTGCCAATGCTCGGCGAATGGGTCGGCTGGCGGCGATGGACCGCAATCAGTGTCGGATTTTTTGGCGTTCTGCTGGTGGCGCGGCCGGGTTTTGGCGGCCTTCATCCGGCGGCGCTGCTGTCACTCGGCAGCGCGGTTTGCTACGCGCTTTATGTGATTTCAACGCGCGTGCTGGCGCGCAGCGACTCGAGTGAAACCACGTTGTTCTATTCGAACATTGTCGGCGCGGTCGCCATGCTGCCGATTGTTCCGTTCGTCTGGAGCGCGCCACAAAGCGCTTTCGTGGTGGCGCTAATGGTGCTCATCGGCGCTCTCGGGAGCGGCGGCCACTATCTCCTCATTCGCGGCCATCGGCTGGCGCCAGCGTCGGCGCTGGCGCCCTTTATCTACACGCAGATGATCTGGACGACCGCGCTGGGCTTTTTGGTATTCGGCGATGTGCCGCACTACTGGACCATCGCGGGCGGCTCGATTGTGATCGCTTCGGGCCTCTACCTGCTTCACCGTGAAACAGTGCGCGGCAAGACCGAACCCTCCGCACCGGTTGCCTAATCATTGCGGAGGGCGCTAAGTTCCGCCCGCTACACAAGCTTTTCCATCGCGAAGGATCATCTATGGCGACAGCAAAGGACCGTGCGCAGGCCAAGGCCGGCTCCGGACTGAACGACGATATCGGCGAGCAGAAAAGGCTCGAATTGTACCGCACCCAGGTCGTCATCCGCGAGGCCGAGCAGCGTGCCTATGACTTGTTCCTGCAGAACCTGGTCAAGGGAACAAGCCATCTTTCGCTCGGGCAGGAAGCGGTGGCCGCGGGTTTTGCCGGCGCCATGAAGAAAGATGACCTCTCTTTCTGCACTTATCGCGGTCACGCCCACACTTTAGCGCGCGGCGTAAGCGTGGAAAAAGTGTTGGGCGAGTTGATGCAGCGCGACAACGGCCTGATGCGCGGCAAGGGCGGGTCCATGCATCTGACGTCCGCCGAGCATGGCGTGATGGGCTCCTACGCCATCATCGGCGCGCATCTTCCGATCGCCTGCGGCGCGGCTTGGCGCGCGCAGTACAAAGGCACGAAGGATGTGTCGGTCTGCTTCTTCGGCGATGGCACGACGAATATCGGCGCGTTTCACGAGGCGCTCAATTTCGCCGCCGTATGGAAGCTGCCGGTCATCTTTGTCTGCGAGAACAATCTCTATATGGAATACACGCCGATCGGCGACGTCACGGCCGTGCCGCAGCCGGCAGCCGACCGCGCATCGGCCTATGGACTCGAGCGCATCGTCATCGACGGCAACGATGCCGATGTCGTCTATCGAACGGCGCAGGCCGCCTTCGACAAGGCGCGCGCCGGCGACGGCCCGTCTCTGATCGAGTGCCTCACCTATCGTCACAGCGGGCACTCCCGTGCCGATCCGGCGAAGTATCGCCCGGAAGGCGAGCTGGACCGCTGGAAACTGCGCGATCCGATCAAGATCTATCGCGAGCGGCTGCTGCAGTTCGGCGTCTCCGAAAAAACGATCGGCGAGATCGACGGCGAAGTGCGCAAGATGGTCGACGACGCGACGGAAGCCTGCAAGGCCGCGCCGCCGCCACCGCTCGATATCATCTCGACCGATGTCTATGCCGATGGAGGCTGGGCATGGCGGAACTGACGTACCGTGACGCCGTCATTCGCGGCATCGCGCAGGAAATGGAGCGCGATCCTGACGTCGTGTTTCTCGGCGAAGACGTGGCCAAGGCCGGCGGCGTGTTCAAGGCGACCGTTGGTCTTTACGAGCAGTTCGGCCCGTTGCGCGTGCGCGATACGCCGATTTCGGAGCAGGCGATCCTTGGCGCCGCGATGGGCGCAGCGATGACAGGCCTGAAGCCGATCGCCGAGATCATGTTCTCGGATTTCTTTGCTGTCTGCTTCGACTACATCGCCAACGAATTTCCGAAGAGCCGATACATGTCGAACGGCCAGCTGAAGTGCCCGCTGGTCGTGCGTACCGGCAACGGCGCCGGATCGCGTTTCGGTGCGCAACACAGCCAGAGCGTTGAGAACTGGTGCATGATGATTCCCGGCCTGAAGGTCGTTGCGCCCTCCAGCCCGCGTGACGTCATCGGCCTGCTGGCGGCGTCGGTTCGCGATCCCGATCCGGTGATCTTTCTCGAGCACAAGTCGCTTTACCCCACCAAGGGGGAAGTTCCGGACGGCGAGATTGTCGACAGCCTCGGCACCGCCAGTGTTCTTCGCAGCGGCAAGGACGCCACCATCTGCGCCCTCGCGTTGATGGTGCCGCGCGCGCTCGAGGCCGCCGAGAAGCTTAAGGCGGAACACGGCATCGACTGTGAGGTTGTCGACGTGCGGTCGCTTGTGCCGCTCGACACTCAGACCATCCTCGGCTCGGTCGCCAAGACGCACCGGCTCTTCACCGTCGAGGAAAACCCGCGGCTCTGCGGCTGGGGTGCCGAGATTGTTTCGATCGCGGCCGATGAGGCCTTCTACGATCTGGATGGCCCGCCGGTCCGCATCACGACGCCGCATATTCCTCTGCCGGCAGCCGATATTCTGGAAGACGCGGTGCTGCCGACACCGGGCCGGATCGCCGAGACCGTACGACGGAGTTTGGCAAGTTGAGAGATCAGTCCTGGTCATTCCGGGGCGCGCCGGAGGCGCGAACCCGGAATGACGAGTAAAGAGGTATCCTATGTACGAAAATCTTTTGGCCAATGTTCCGACCGACCTCTGGATCGGTGGCAAATGGCGCAAGGCGTCCGATGGTGGCCGTTTCGACGTGATTGATCCGGCGACGGAGCGCAAGATCGCTTCCGTTGCCAGTGCCACGGTCGATGATGCCAAGGCAGCGCTCGACGCCGCCGAAGGCGCATTCGAGGGCTGGGCTGGGCGCAAGCCGCGCGAGCGCGCGGAAATCCTGCGCAAGGCCTACGAGCTGATCATGCGCGACGCCGAGCGCTTCGCGAAGCTGATCACGCTGGAAAACGGAAAGGCGCTGCCGGATTCGCGCGGCGAGGTGGCCTATGCCGCGGAATTTTTCCGCTGGTACGCGGAAGAGGCCGTTCGCAATGTCGGCGAAGTATCGCGCGCGCCGGCGTCGGGGGCGCGGATTTTCGTGCATCACAAGCCCGCAGGTATCGCGGTGCTGGTGACGCCGTGGAATTTCCCGGCGGCGATGGCGACGCGCAAGATCGGCCCGGCGCTCGCGGCCGGTTGCCCGGTCGTGCTCAAGCCTGCGTCCGACACGCCGCTGACCATGCTGGCCCTGATGCCGGCGCTCGAGGAAGCCGGAGTTCCGGCCGGCGTCGTCAATGTCATTCCGTCGCGCTCGTCCGGCAAGGTCGTCGGCGCCATGCTGCACGATCCGCGGGTGCGCGTCGTCTCCTTCACCGGCTCGACCGAGGTCGGCCGCAAGCTGCTGCATGAAGCCGCCGACAACATCGTCAAGCCGGCCATGGAGCTCGGCGGCAACGCACCGTTCATTGTGTTCGAGGACGCCGACATCGATGCTGCAATCGATGGCGCCATGATCGCCAAGATGCGCAACATGGGTGAGGCCTGCACAGCGGCCAATCGCTTTTATGTGCATGAAAAAGTGCACGATGAATTTGCCAAGAAGCTTACCGCCAAGATGGGTTCGCTGAAGATGGGCAACGGCCTCGACGAAGGCGTCAACCTTGGTCCGCTCGTCAACAAGGACGGGCGTGACAAGGTGATCGAGCTGGTCGACGACGCCGTGCAGAAGGGCGCCAAGGTGCTGGTGGGCGGCAAGTTGCCGGACGGCCCGGGCTTCTTCTATCCCGCGACGGTCCTGACCAATGTGCCCGACTCGGCAAAGATGCTGAATGAGGAGATCTTCGGACCCGTCGCATCGATCCAGACCTTCAAGACCGAGGACGAGGCGATCAAGCGCGCCAACGACACGGAATACGGTCTGGTTGCCTACCTTTACACAAAGGACCTGAGCCGCGGCATGCGGGTGTCGGAGAAGCTCGATTTCGGAATGATCGGGCTCAACCGCGGCCTCGTCTCGGATCCGGCGGCGCCGTTCGGCGGCACCAAACAGTCCGGGCTCGGCCGCGAAGGCGCGCAGGAGGGCATGAAGGAATTTCTCGAAACGCAATACGTGTCGGTGAGCTGGTGAGGGGTTTAGTCGTCGTCGCGGCCCAGCGCAGCGAGGGCCGGGACCCATACTCCGCAGCTTATCGGGAGCGCACGGCGTATGGGTCCCCGCCTTCGCGGGGACGACAGCAAAAATGGTTCCGAGTGAACGGAGCAAGCACGTGGACGTCCTGATGCCGCAGCTTGGCGAGACCGTCGCTGAGGGCAAGATCACGAAATGGTTCAAGGCGGCCGGCGACGCCGTGAAGCCGGGCGATAACCTGTTCGAGATCGAGACCGACAAGACGTCGATGGAGGTGCCGTCGACGACGAGCGGCACGCTTACCGAAATACGCTTCAATGTCGGCGAGGTTGCCAAGGTCGGCGCCATAGTCGCGGTGATTTCAGGCGCCGGGGCCGCTGCAGTGCCTGCGGCAGCAAATTCACCGCCGAAAGCACCGGCTGCGCCGGCGCGTGCCCTGCCACCGGTTGCCGTTCATTCGACGCCGATGCCGCGGCCGGCCGCGCCGATGGACCCATTCCACGCGGTGCGCACGCCTGAACGAAACTATGGACCTGCAAAGCTTGCGAGCGGCGCGACGGTCACGCCACTGGCTCGACGTTTGGCCGGGGAGCGCGGCATCGACCTAACCCGCATTTCCGGTTCGGGGCCGCGCGGGCGGATAGTCGCCGCTGATGTCGAGCGCGCAGCGCCCGGCGCCGCACCGCCCGCAATCGCGACCGCTGCGAGCGCGGCGCAGGTTAAAGCGCTGTATGAGGGTATTGCCTACGAGGAGGTGCCGCTCGACTCGATGCGCCGCACCGTCGCCACGCGGCTGGTCGAGGCCAAGCAGACAATTCCGCATTTCTACCTGACGACCGATCTCGATGCTGGCCGGCTGATCGCGATGCGTGAAGAGGCGAATGCCGCCGCGCCGAGGGACAAAACCGGTCAGCCGGCCTTCAAGCTTTCGCTCAATGATTTCATCATCAAGGCCTGGGCGGCGGCGCTGCAGCGCATTCCGGCCGCCAATGCCGTCTGGGCCGGCGACTGTATCCTGCGTTTCCGTAATTCCGATATCGGCATCGCGGTCGCGCTCGACGGCGGGTTGATCACGCCAGTGATCCGCAACGCCGACAGCAAATCGGTCACCACGATTTCCGCCGAGATGCGCGACCTCGCCGATCGCGCGCGCCAGAAGAAACTGAGGCCGAACGAGTACCGAGGCGGATCGAGTGCCATCTCCAATCTGGGGATGTATGGCGTCCGCGAATTCTCGGCCATCATCAACCCGCCGCACGCGACTATCCTTGCGGTCGGCGCGACGCGGCGTGCTCCTGTGGAAGCGGAGGACGGCAGCGTGAAGTTCATCAGCCAGATGACGGTCACGCTCTCCTGCGATCACAGGGTGGTGGACGGCGCGCTCGGGGCGGAGCTGCTCGCCGCGTTCAAGGATTTCATCGAAAAACCCGTAACAGCTTTGGTGTAATCAGGAGTACGCAATGGCTGGCGAAAAGCCGGATGTGCTGATGGTGGGTGCCCGCAAGCCCGTGATGATGAAGGGCTTCGAGGGCAAGGTAAATCTTCACCACTGGCTCGACCTCAAGGACAAGGACGACTTCGTCAAGGAACATGGCAACAAGATCCGCGCGATCGCGATCGCCTACACAGCCAATAAGGTCGACGAGAGTTTCCTGAAGCAGTTTCCCAAGCTTGAGCAGGTGTCGAGCTTCGGCGTCGGCTACGATCATATCGACGCCAAGTGGGCCGGCGCGCACGGCATCATCGTCACCAATACGCCCGAAGTTCTCAACGAAGAGGTGGCGGACACGGCGATCGGCCTCCTGCTCTGCACGGTGCGCGAATTTCCGCAGTCCGAACGCTTTCTGCGCGCCGGGAAATGGCCGCAGGGGCACTATCCGCTCACCAAGGCGACGTTGCGCGATCGCACGGTCGGCATGGTCGGAATGGGCCGGATCGGCAAGGCTATCGCCCGCCGTCTCGAGGCGTTCGGGGTGCCGGTCGTCTATCACAGCCGTAATCCGCAGCCGGGCGTGAAGTACAAGCACTATCCGAAGCTTCTCGAAATGGCGCGCGATGTCGACACGCTGATGGTGATCGTCCCGGGAGGCGCCTCGACGCAGAACATGATCAACGCCGAGGTGCTGAAAGCCCTTGGTCCGCGTGGCGTTCTCATCAACATGGCGCGTGGTTCGGTGGTTGATGAGCCTGCCTTGATCGAGGCCCTGAAAAACCGCACGATCTATTCGGCCGGTCTCGACGTCTTTGCGAAAGAACCGCACGTTCCGAAGGAACTGATCGAGATGGATCACATCGTGCTGTTTCCCCATCTCGGATCTTCGACCGAGGTCACGCGCGCGGCAATGGACCAGCTAGTGGTCGATAACATTCTGGCCTGGGCGGCCGGCAAGCCGCCGCTGACGCCTGTGTCGGAAACTCCGTGGCCGCCAAAGCGTTCGTAACGCAGCCGCCTGGCGCGGGTGTTGGATGACTGTGACGCGTTGCACCATCGTCGTCATTGCGTTCTGCCTCGCCGGCAGTGCGTCGGCGCAAGCGCCGTCGCAACTTGGCGAATCCGCCAAGCGCGTTGTCGGCAGCTGGGAATTCTCGAATGCCGATCGCGATCGCACCTGCACGGCCACGCTGAAGGGTGAGCCGGGCCCAGCCGGTCTCAAGATCGAATTCGACGCCAATTGCGTCAATCTTTTCCCGATTGTGAAGGATATCGCGGGCTGGCGTTTTCCTGAAAACGACCTGCTGTATTTCGTGGACGCGCGCGGCCGTTCGATTGTCGAGTTCAGTGAGGTGGAAGACGGAATTTTCGAAGCGCCGACACCCGGCGTCGGGGTTCTCTTTCTCCAGAACGCTGCTGCCGCCGCCGCGCCACCGAAGCCTGCCGAGCAGGTCGCTGGCGATTGGGCGATCGTGCGCAAGGGAGGCGCGCCTGTGTGCGTGCTGACCTTGGCGATGACCAAGGCCGGCGAAAACATGGCCCTGACCGTCAAGCCCGGTTGCGATGCCGCCATTGCACGGGTCAACTTCACGCAATGGCGGATCGATCGCGACGAGCTGATGCTCATGCCGTCGCGGGGCAATCCATGGCGTTTCGAGGAAGTCGACGGGACGACTTGGCGCCGGATACCCGAGACCGCCGACCAGATCACCCTAGTGCGGCCGTAATCTCAGCTCGCCTGGCCTCGGGCGGCTTCCCGGCCAATAAATCAAGGCCATCTCAAGGGCAAATCAAGCATTCCTAGAGGCGTCGCGCCTGCGAATGGGGCACTTTCCTTCAAGCCGAACCGGCCAAGGATCCCAGGAGAGCGACCCTTTGAGCATCATTGGAAATGAGCGATTTGCCGAGCGTCCCTATGGCTGGGTCATTGTCGGCGTGGCGACGATCTGTCTGACGCTGGGCTTCGGCACGAATAGCACCATCTCGGTTTTCATGAAGCCGTTTGAGCAGGAATTCGGATGGAATCGTGCCGATATCTCGATGGCCTTCACGCTTCTGACCGTCGGCTGCGCGCTCGGCGGCATCGTTTGGGGCAGTCTTTCCGATCGTATCGGCGCCCGTAAGGTCGGATACCTTGGGGCCTTTGCTATTTCGTTTGGGCTGATCGCATTGCGCTGGCAGAGCGATCTGTGGGTGCTTTATCTCCTTTACTTTCTGATCGGCGCAGTCGGCTTTGCGCCATTGTTTGCTCCAATGGTCGCCATAGCCGGGCTATGGTTCGACCGACGCAAGGGTTTCGCGATTGGCATCGTAACCGCCGGCGGAGCGATCGGGCAGGGCGTCGTGCCCTATATCACTCGCCTTTTGATCACCGAAGTCGGCTGGCGTGACGCGGCACTCTACGTCGGTGTGGGCTATCTTCTGATCCTGTTGCCACTGTTGTTTTTGCTGAAGCCTCCGCCAGCCGCCGGACATTCGTCGGAAAGAGCCAATCGGTCGGACGACAATCAGTGGGGTGTGCCACACAAAATCAGTATTGCCTGGCTTTCGGTGGCCGGATTCTTTTGCTGCGTCTGCATGGCTGTCCCGCTGGTGCATCTGATACCGCTGGGTATCGATCTCGGATGCAGCCCGCAGACCGCTGCCGGTCTTCTGTTGTCGCTGATGATTGCCGGCGTTTTTGGCCGCCTGTTCTTTGGCTGGCTGGCTGATCGCACCGGAGGTCTGCCCGCGTATTTCCTCGCGTCATTGGCACAGACGTCGGTAGTGTTCTGGTTCACGCAGACGAAGGACATCATGGTTCTTTTTCAACTGTCGGTCCTTTTCGGATTTGGCTTTGCCGGAGTGATGACCTGCCTTCTGATCTGCGCCCGCGAAGCGGCGCCGCTGCGAATCAGCGGTAGCGCCATAGCGATCGTGTCGACGCTGGCGTGGATCGGGATGGGGCTCGGCAGCTATCAGGCCGGGTACTTCTATGACCTGACGGCGGCTTACCTGCTGCCTTACGGCAACGCCGCGCTCGCCGGAATTGCCAATCTCGCGGTCACCGGCTCGTTGCTCTGGTACCGGAGACACCAGAATGTCCGTCACGGGATGTCCGCTCTTGGTCCGAAAGCGCACGTGCGGGTCTAGATCAGCTTGAGGCCGCTCAGACTCGCGTGGCCGTCGCGTCCCACAATAATGTGGTCGTGCACCGAAATGCCCAATGGCTTTGCGACCTCGACGATTGTGCGCGTCATTTCAATGTCGGCGTGCGACGGAGTTGGATCGCCCGACGGGTGATTGTGCACGAGGATCATCGCGGTTGCGGACAGTTCCAGCGCGCGTTTGACGACTTCGCGCGGATAGACGGGCGTGTGGTCGACTGTGCCGGTCTGCTGTAGCTCGTCGACGATCAGCTGGTTGCGCTTGTCGAGAAACAGGACGCGAAACTGCTCTTTCTCGGCGAAAGCCATCGTGGTGCGGCAATAGTCAATGACGCTCGACCACGATGACAGGACAGGGCGCTTGCGTACCTGCCCGCGCGCCAGACGCATCGCAGAGGCGTGAACGATTTTCAGTTCGGTGATTGCGGCCGCGCCCATGCCGGCGACTTCAGAAAGTCTTGCTGCAGGCGCAGATATCACCTCCGGGAAGGAGCCGAACTTTGCGATCAGATCTTTCGCGATAGGTTTTACGTCGCGCCTAGAAAGGGCGCGAAACAGCACGAGCTCGAGCAATTCATAGTCGCTGAGCGCTTCCGCGCCCGCTTCCCGGAACCGCTCTCGCAGCCGTTCACGATGGCCGTGGAAATGTGGTGGGATCTTTAGGGCTTCCGCCATGAAACAAAATTAGCGCGAAAGCGCATGTCAGTTGTATCAGCGGAATGGACGAGTCCGGCGATCGGTTCTAGGGCAGCAATCTCAGCGCGTGTATGGCGGCTTATGCAGCCCGGCCGGCGAGAAGGTGAAGACCTCGACACCGTCCTTGGTGACGCCGACGGTGTGCTCGAACTGCGCGGAAAGCGAGCGATCGCGGGTCACGGCGGTCCATCCGTCGGACAGCACTTTCACATGCGGGCGGCCGAGATTGATCATCGGCTCAACCGTGAAAAACATGCCGGGCTTGAGGACGATGCCTTCGCCGGGACGCCCCACGTGGACAATGTTCGGCTCATCGTGGAACAGCCGCCCGAGACCATGGCCGCAGAAATCGCGGACCACGCTCATATGCTGCGCTTCCACATAGGTCTGGATGGCATGGCCAATGTCACCGCTCGTGGCGCCGGGCCGGATTGCGGCAATGCCGCGCATCATCGCCTCGTGCGTGACCTCGATCAGCCGTTCCGCACGGCGCGGGATTTCGCCGATCGTGAACATGCGGCTGGAGTCGCCGTGCCAACCGTCGAGAATGAGCGTCACGTCAATATTGACGATGTCGCCGTCCTTGAGCGGCTTGTCGCCGGGAATGCCGTGACAGACCACATGATTGAGCGACGTGCAGGTCGACTTCTTGTAGCCGCGATACATGAGCGTCGCAGGAAGGGCTCCATGGTCCATGGCATATTCGAAAACGAGCCGGTCGATTTTCTCGGTCGGCACGCCCGGTCCGACATGCTCCGTCAGCATGTCGAGGCAGCGCGCAACCAGCTGCCCGGCCTTGCGCATGGCTTCGAATGCGGCGGAGCCGTGGATCTTGATCTGGCCGGTCTTGCGGATTGGGGCGACGGCGGCGTCGACGTAAGTCATGGCCTACAATGTAAGGTTTGCAGCGTCCGGTGCAAGCGCGCCTTCGTTAGCGCATCAGTTGGCGATCTTTCCGCCCAGTTCGTCCTCGATATGGGCGCGGACGATATCGTCGAACGCAGCTTCGGCCTTGAACCCGAGGTCGCGCGCGCGCTTGGCATCGATTCGCTCTGCCCATCCGGAAACGATTCGCTGCACGAGCTCATCGGGCGCCCGGCGGATGCGCGCGGCCACCTTGTCGCCCGCAACACGCCGTAGCGCATCGATCTGCTCGCCGACAGTGCAGGACACCCCGGGCATCGCAAGATTGACGCGCGAACCGACCTGCTCGCGCGTGAGGTCCGCGGCGTGGATGAGAAATCCGACTGCGGCGCGCGGGCTCGCATGTGTGTGGCGGACGCTCTCGGAGACGGGCAGAAGGGCTTCCTGCCCGGCCAGCGGCTCCCGGATGATCCCGGAGAAGAAGCCCGATGCGGCCTTGTTCGGCTTTCCGGGCCGCACGCAAATCGTCGGCAGCCTGATGCCGATACCGTCGAGGAAACCGCGCCGCGCGTAATCGGCGAGCAGAAGCTCGCAGATCGCCTTCTGCGTTCCGTACGACGTAAGCGGAGTGAGATGGAATTCGTCGGGAATCGAATGGGGAAATGGCGCCCCATAGACTGCGATCGACGAGGTAAAGACGACTTTTGGCGTGTAGGCAGCCGCGCGTATTGCTTCAAACAGCGCCCGCGTGCCGTCGAGATTGACGCGATAGCCTTTCTCGAAATCGGTCTCTGCTTCACCTGACACGACGCCGGCGAGGTGGAAGATCACATCCGGTCTTCCAGCGACCGCCTTGGCCGCGGCGCCCGGCGCCGAGAGGTCGCTCGTAGCGGCATCGACCGTGCCTCTAAAACCCTGCGGCTTTTCCGGCGGGACAACGTCGATCAGAGTCAATCGGTCGATCGTCTTGCCGTTCAATTTGCCGTCCTTGACCAGCCTTACGGTCAATTTGCGGCCGATCATGCCGGCGGCGCCGGTTATCAATATGTGCATCACGCCCTCACATGCTCACGGTCCGCCGGTTCATAGCGATCGATCCGGCGCAGGTCCGGGAATAGCATCATCCACGTGCTCGCGACCAGCAGCGAACCCAGTCCGCCGATGACGACCGACGGCACCGCGCCCAGCCATGCGGCAACGAGACCGGATTCGAATTCACCAAGTGTATTCGACGACCCGACGAAGAGGTAATTGATCGCGCTCACCCGGCCACGTTTTTCATCCGGGGTTTCAATCTGGACTAGCGAGAAACGGATGACGATGCTGACGGCGTCGGACGCACCGAGCACCGCCAGCGCGGCCAGTGAAACCGGAAACGACGTCGAGAAGCCGAAAATGATCGTCGCCGCGCCGTAAAGGCCGACAACGACAAACATCTTGCGGCCGATATGTCGCTCGACCGGATAGCGCGCCAGGACGATCGATGTGATCAACGCCCCGACCGCCGGCGCCGAGCGCAGCAAACCGAGACCGATCGGTCCGACCGCCAATATATCTCTGGCGTAGATCGGCAGCAGGGCCGTGGCCCCGCCGAGAATGACGACAAAAAGATCGAGCGTGATCACGCCCAGCAGCCGCCGCCGGGTGCGGATGTAGTGAAAGCCCGCAAGCACCGAGGCGAATGTCGGCGGATCGCGTGTCGGTGCCGGTCCGCGAGACTGCACCAAAGTAATCAGCGTTATCGAGCAAGCGAAAAATATCACGCATAGTACACCGATCAACACAGGGCTCAGCGCGTACACGAGGCCGCCAAGCGCCGGGCCGCAAATCACCGCGGTCTGGTTGGCCGAGGTCCAGGCGGCAACCGCGCGCGAGATGAGGGCCGACGGCACCAATGTGGGCGCAAGCGCGTGCGCGGTCGGCATCTCGAACGCGCGGGCGCACCCGATGATGAAGACTGCGGCAAACAGCAGATTGCGGCTTAACGCACCGGCAAGCAAAGCGGCGGTGATCATGATTGCGGCCAGCGCGTAGACGCCGTGTGCGGCGCGCACAATCAGCCGCCGGTCATAGCGATCCGCGGCATGGCCGATCAGCAATGTGAGGATCACCGCCGGCACGAACTGGATCAGACCGACAAGCCCGAGGTCAAAGGCGCTATTGGTGATTTCATAGACCTGCCAGCCGATCGTGAGGGCGAGCATCTGGTAGCCCATCGTCGAGGCGAGCCGGGCCAGCCAAAACAGCACGAACGGGCGCTGCTGCGTCAAACCTGCGGCCGATGGGGCTCGATCGCTCATTCCGCGATGCCGTTAAGGGTGCTCAGCCTGACTTTCTGACGGCCATCGGCTGTGAAATTGTCCGGCGACAGCCAGCGCTCAAAATTGAGCTTGCGCTGCGGCCACTCGCTGTCGAGCATCGAATAGTAGGCCGTGTCGCGATTCCGGCCTTTTGCAATTTTGTGCTGGCGCAACACGCCTTCGAAGACGAAGCCGTAACGGAGGGCGGCGCGCCGCGAGGCCGCATTGTGCGAATTGCACTTCCATTCGTAGCGCCGGTAACCCAGCGTTTCGAACGCATACCGCGCGAGCAAATACTGCGCCTCGGTACCGAGTGTCGTGTGTTGCAACGCCGGTGAATAGACAATGTGCCCAACCTCGATGACGCGCATCTCGGGCTGAATGTCCATGAAGGTCGCGATTCCGAGCGCGCGATTAGCTGGATCGACAATCGCGTAGGCATAAGGATCGTCCAAGGCAGCGCGGCTGGCGAGCCAGGTTGCGAATTCTGAAGCGCTATCGAACGGCCCGTACTGCGACATGTAAGTCCAGATCGCGTCGTGACCTTTGACGGCATCCCACATCGTCGCGGCATGGTTCGGCGCGAGCTTTTCAACGCGGCCGTAGCGGCCCGCAAGGGTTACCGGACCGGGGCCTGGGGCCGGCCGGTCATCGACAGGGGCGCCGATCGGCTGTCCGGTCGCTGGATGGCTTTGCGGGTTGCTCACGATTTGGATCGGCGCTGCAGGTCATCGTGAAAAAACTTGTTCAGCTCGGCATTTGTCACGACGCCGGCGAAGCTGTCGAACTTGCCGTCCTGCGCGATCTGCCGGGCCGACTGGATGAAGGCGTGCATGGCGACCCGCGCCATCGTGCCGCCAACGCTGATGCGGCGCACGCCAAGTGCGGCGAGATCATTGACGGTGTAGCCGAACGCACCGTGATTGAGAAAGTTGATCGGCTTCGGGCCGACGGCTTTGATCGTTGCCGCGATCTGTTCTCGCGTTTTGATGCCTGGCGAATAGAGACAATCGGCGCCGGCGTCGGCGAAGGCTTTCAGGCGGCGGATCGTCTCGTCGAGATCGGGGCGATTATGGATAAAACCTTCCGTGCGCGCAGTGAACACGACGTCGCCGCCCGCCTTGTCGATTGCGTCGCGTGCTGCTCTTACGCGCTTGACCGCCAGGTCGAAGTCGTAAAGCGGATTGCTTTCATCGCCGGTGAAATCTTCGATCGATAATCCGGCAACGCCGGTGTCAATGCATAGCCGGACGTTGGCCGCGACTTCGTCCGGATCGTCGGCGTAGCCGCCCTCGAAGTCGGCGTTCAGCGGAATGTCCGTTGCCTGAGCGATTTCGCGATAGTGCGCGAGCATCATGTCGCGGGTAACCTCGCCATCGGCGTAACCGATCGAGTGGGCAAACCCCGAGCTCGTGGTTGCCAGCGCCTTGAAGCCGAGCCCCTGCATGTAACGTGCGCTGCCGACGTTCCATGGATTGGGAATGACGAAGCAGCCGCTTTGATGCAGTGCGCGAAACGCGCGGCGTTTGTCGGCGATACTCATGATTTTGTCCTGCCAGGGTGAGGATTGCACAATGCCTCCAACAGACCCGCGATTGCAACATGGGTGTCCTCTGTTCGCCTGAGGTCCATCATCGCAGGAAAAAGCAAGAAAAGCGGCGCCAACACCCAAGCTGCGCGAATATTCCGACACCGACTTGTGATCGACCTGATGTGCCATTTACTTTGCGCGCTCACCACAATTCGTTAAGCGAAAGGCATCCTGATTTTGTACGGAGGCCGCCATGTTGTCCCTGCCCATCAAGATTCCTGTTGCCGCTTTAATAGGGGTTTTCGCGCTCGCAACGTCGGCGAATGCCGAGAATGCCGAGAAGGTACGCAAGCCCAAGAAAGTTGCCGCGGTGTCCAAAACCGTGCGGGCCGATCCCTCTCATCGGGGAACGAATCTCGTGCCGGCCGGCCCGTTATATTTTGGTGGGGTCTATCTCGGCGACGATCCGGACCCTAATATCCGTTTCCAGTTGATGCGCGACATCAGCGGCCGATTTGGTGGCGAGCCCTGACGGCGTTTGATTTTTGCCGTCTGATCGGCTGAAGTGCACCCTTCATTGAGGAGCCGGCGCAGGCATGCCTGCGAACGGTGCCCGCGGAGGGATTGCAGACATGCTTCGTACCATCGCGGCTTTCGACCGCATCGGCGAGGAAAACGCTTTCGCGGTGCTTGCCCGCGCCAACGCGCTGGCGGCGCAGGGCCGCGACATCATCAACCTCGGCATCGGCCAGCCCGATTTCCGCACGCCTGATTTTATCGTCGAGGCCGCGGTGAAGGCGCTGCGCGACGGCCATCACGGCTACACACCCGCGAACGGCATCCCGCCGCTGCGGGAAGCGGTCGCTGCCGACCTTGCCAAGCGCTTCAAGGTCGAGGTGTCGCCCGACAGCGTCATGATCATGCCCGGCGGCAAGCCGACCATGTTCATGTCGATCCTGATGTTCGGCGAGCCCGGTGTGGAGATCATGTATCCGGATCCCGGATTTCCGATTTATCGATCGATGATAGAGTTCACCGGGGCGAAACCGATTCCAGTCCCGATCCGCGAAGAGAATAATTTTGCGTTTTCCGCGGAAGAGACATTGAAGCTGATCACTCCGCGCACGCGTTTGCTGATCCTCAATTCTCCGGCCAATCCGACGGGCGGCGTCACCCCAAAAGCGG
>Ga0310811_10000785_pt1 | contig 40754 bp, 74 predicted proteins | sample YCmetagenome_FD_207642 | JGI IMG/M metagenome (GOLD analysis project Ga0310811, IMG submission 207642) | Soil microbial communities from experimental microcosm in Duke University, North Carolina, United States - YC | ecosystem: Engineered > Artificial ecosystem > Soil microcosm > Unclassified ...
TCGAACTCGCCGCGAAGATCAAAGAAATCCTTCATGTTCGCGCCACCGAACAACTCGATGTTGGCAATGAACTTGCCGGTCACGAACTTCTGAAGCGAGGTTACGCCGGCCGCAACGATCTGCTTTTCATCGTTGATGACGATCCAAAGCTGTTTCAGCTTGTTCGCCAACGCCGTCGCCTCAGCCTCAAGTGTCGTCATTTGATCGGAATGTTCGACCGCCCGCTCAAGCAGCGGCGCGATCTGGGGCCACAGCGTTTGAAGCGGTGACTTGCCGTCCGACCCCGCATCAGGGGGCACCTGTATCAAATGCATTACGTGGTGATGCCCGTGGGCAGCGAGTCACCGCCAGCCCAGCCGCCGTTCGCAAATCGAGGATCCCACGCGCCCTGATTGCCCATCGCACCGTAGCCGTAACCGGCGCCGCCGAAGCCTGCGCTCTGCATGAAAGTGTCCAGCATGTTTCCGGTCATGCTGTAGGGATTGGACGATGCCGTGCCGCCCAAGGACGCCGTGAGAGCGTTGTTTGCGTCCATTGCAGCCTGATTGGGGTCGAAGCCAGACGGATTGCCTGATGACAGGTCACCGCCATAGGCCGCCACCAGGCTGGCGAACCCGGTTGGATAATTGCTGTTGAGATTGGCGTAAGGGTTGGCGTCGATTTGACTTGTGTCACCACCAATCAAAGATCCCAACCCCTGGCCCACCAGGTTACCAATCGTATTGCTCGGGCTCATAAGCTGGCTAATGACGGACGGACTATTCTTGTCCGCAATCGTGTTTGAACCGTCACCAACTGCATACTGGGTCTGCGACGGACCATTTGCGCCCGTGTCGTAGCCGTTAACGAGCCCAGACCCGAAATTGAAAGCCGAGTTCGCCAAGCCAAGGCCCGGCACGACCATTCCAGCAAGACTGAGTGCACCGTTTGCCGCCTGCGCCGGGCTCACCCCAAATGGCAGCCCAGACGATGCATCAGACGCGTTGGGAAGCGCCGGCAACCCCGGGGCAGGATTGCTGGGTAGCGAAGCCGAAGGATCATAATACTGGCCTGTGCTGCCACCGGAGAGTCCGTAGGACGGGAATTCCGCAAACTGCGCGTCTCCCGTACTGCCGCCCATCGGCGTGTAGCTGTCGTTACCCGCAATCGGGTTCACAGCTTCGTTGTTCTGCCCGCTGACCGGCTGCGAGGTGCCCTGGCCGGCTTGGTCTGGCGAGCTGTACGTCTGGGGCGTGACGGCGCCACGTCCACTGAGCGCGCGCGGATTCACGGACGGATCAACCGTCAACCCGCCAGCCTGGCCAGGAAATGCGTAGCCATCAATGCCAGTCATAAGCTGCGGCTTCATGGCGTTGGCAAGCAGTGTAGAAAGGTTGCCGATGCCTGACAGGTCACCGAACCTGTTAATTCCGCTGGGTATGGTCATCCGAGGATCACGTATCCAAAGGTTCTGTCCGCCTGCGAATTGTTCGCGTGCGTGAGCTTGAAGCTTGTCCCCTCCACATAGTCAGAGGGCTTGATATAGATGGTGCCGTTGCCGACTTCGGCCGCAGCGTTCGCCGTCTGGGGCGCCAGAAAGACCGAGCTGTTAGCCCCGATCAGCGGATTGGAAACCGTGGTGCTGGTTACGCCCGTGCCCAGAGTGACTGACCCAATGGCGTTGATTTTGCCAGTTAACCCGGCATTGATTGCACTGGCGATCTTGCGCGGGTTAGATTCATCGGGGGCAACGAGCGGCGTGGCGATCTTCGTCGTCACAGCTCGCCGTCATCCTCTGCGTCAATATCCAGGCCATTGGCGAATGTCCAAGTCGTCCCGGCGGGTATGTCGATCTGAAGCCTATGGAACCGGCCAGACGATAGCAGCGGCACATCGCCGTTGCTCTGCATGGCTGCCGATGATGTCAGCGCTTCAGAGTCCGCGAACCGCTCTCGGCTTTGGCATGTAATAGTCGCAGCCGACGTATCGCACAGTGGGCGCAGATTGGTGATTATCGAGCGCCGACCCTTTGAAGGCTCAACGTCCGCCGTCGTCATCGTGGCAGCTAGATTGCTTCCCGCAAGTGAGCATAGTTGATGGCTGGAATTGAAGATGCCCATATAGGCCGCGCCGCCCGTCCATGCGCGACTATCGAAGCTGATCGGCACGCTTTCGATGGTCGAATAGACCAAGCCAATGCCTTCGAGCGTCCAGGCTTCTGACAGCGCCGGATATATCAGCTCGTGCGCCAGCTTCGCGTACGACCACTGCTTGTTGTACCAATTGTAGGCCAGGATTGTGTCAGGCTTGGTGACATCCGTCGCATCGGTCGAAACGAAGGACCAGAACACCAACTTGTTCTGAGGGTCGAAGCCGGAAGTAACTTCTTCAAGCGTGTTCGGCTGCAAATGTGCAGCAAACCATTGGTCAACCATCTGGTTGCCGATGGATACGCTCTGGTTGTCGCCGTCCTTCTGATAAAAGCCGTCATGGTCGAGAAAGAAGACGCTTGCCCCCACCTTGACCAGCGACCCCGGCGCCGCGACGCCTCGATTGGTTTCCAGTACGTCAAACTGGAAATATAGCGGCGGCCCCACATAGGTCATGCGGGTTATGATGTTGTCCTGAAAAACATAGCCGACGTCCCCGCCAACTATGCCTTGGATCCAGCCGCCATCCTGAAGCGTCTGGGAATCGCACTGCGCCGTGCCCTTGGTCCAATTCGTCGAGTCATTGAACCCCGACCAATAGACTTCGGAAGGACTATTGGCAGTATTCGCCAGAACTACGAAATCACGGATCCGGGCAATGTGCCTGGCCTTGGGCGGGCTACCCGTCAGGTCCGCGAACAGGGTTGACGACCCCATGTCGTAATACTGAACTGGGTCAGTAATTTCCGTGGCGATTACGCGCTGTCCGAACTGGACAAATTTCCAACGCTCCACGGTCCCGACGCTATAGCCGCCGCTCTTGGAAACATCCGAAAAAGTGCCGGCTGAAAGCTTGTAGAGCTTCGTACCATCGCCAGCGAACGTGTTGATCGACCCAAATGCATCTATGGCAGAGAATGCACCGGCGCATTGCCCATTTAGCGCCGTCGAGATGGCCGACATATCCCTGACTGGGATATATCCGGCACCACTTGCGAACACATTCTTCGCGTCAGTCTGGCCCTGGTTGGCGAGGCCGAACATATCCGGTCGCCAATCCGAAAGACCTATTCTCAAGGGTTGCCCGTGTCGCTAAAGGCCTGCCACGGCGAACCGGAAAAGCGGTCGTCCTTGTCAGACAGGTTTAGGCCGTTGATGATGCCGGCGAACATGGCGCGCGCCTCTGACGCTTTCTCCGCATTGCGAATATAGCTGTATGCCTCCGCGAGCGTTCCTTGCAGGTAGGCGCCGAAAGCATTCTGAAGCAGCCAGTTGGTGTCGCTGTCGCTGGAAAGCGCGGTCAGCTTCTTGTAGTAGAGGCTCTTGCCAGTATAGGTGCTGTCTGGGATCGGGCCGAACACGAAGTTCTCGCCCTCAATCGTGTAGCGCGTAGGCGTGTCAGAAATGGAACTGATGTAGGTGCGCCAGAACAGCGTCGGAACAATATACTCAAGTTCTTGGATCGGGTTGGTGTTCAGATAGAGGCGTCGTGGCGCGAGGTAGCCGGTAGGGAGCGCCACAGTCTGGGCGTTGATCGTGATGTCGGCAGACGTCTCCATTGCGCGGATACGCAGCGGATCAACCGGGATGGGTCCAGCCCTGTCGCCATACGCGATCTTCGTTTCGGCCAACTGCACGAAGTACGGGATTTGCGTGGTCAGGTTGGAGCGATTGAGGAAGCTCGCTACCGTAGCCTTCAGGTCGCCAAAGGTCGAAAGGCTCAATTACTTACCCGCGCCCAAGAGGCCGACAATATTGGTCGCCGTGGTGCTTGTAGCCTTGATGTTGCGAAGGCGAACCGGGATTAGTGCCCCAGCGGGCACAGCCTTGAACAGAACGGTGCGGCCGGACGGCGTGACCACGTTCACGTCACCCGCGACGCCAACGTAGAACCCTACAAAGTTATTGGGGAGCTCTTTGGTATCGCTCGTAGTGATTGCAAATGCGTCGTAGGCAAGGGCTTTGGGGTCGAACACTTATCAGGCATCCATGATGGACGTTGAGCCGTCTTGCCAGCATCAGGATCATCGATCCCGTAAGGCACCTTGCGGCAGGGGTGTAAAAGGTAGTTTTGGGGCGGCACATAGACGCTAATCCCGCGCCCGCGTGCGAAGCCGATCAGATATTCCATATTAGGGCGCTGATAGGCGTATTCACCGCCAGTCGCCAAGTCGCAGCCCCAAATCCCGATGCGATCCGCACCTTCCAGGATCGCGAGCGCCATCATGTAGGCGATGGAGCTTTCGAGATAGGCAGTCCCGTAGCAGGTCGCGCCGAAGGTCTTCTTCACCTCCTCCATCGGGTATTCCACCGAGTGAGGGATGTCCGCTTCCTGCTGAAGCATGTAAACCGGGACCGTAAGCCCTGCCATCCATGCCTTGTGTATCTCCGCTGGCTCGCCACCGCCAAGGAAGTTGCGCCAGTTTTCGTGCATCTCGAAGTGACGGTCTGCACGCGGGAGCAAGTCCCAGGCCAGTGCCCACACTTCCCAGTCGTTAAAGTCGATAGGGGCATCGCTCCGGGAGTTGGAACACTTCCCCATGATCGCTATCTTGCGCATCAAAGCTCTTTGTAGAGAGCCTGTTTCACCACTTCCGCCTCTTTGGAGAGGAAGTTGGTGTACTCGAAGTCACCGATATGCGCGATCTGCTTGCTCAGGTCGTGGTCGATATGAACCGGGATGCCGGCCTTGTGCAGCTTGCGGCAGAAATACACGTCCTCACCAACATGCTTCACGAACTCCGGCGCCTGCGGCTCGATGGCAAAGAACGGCAAGTCAAGCTTGTCGAACACCCGCATGTCGATCAGCACGCAACCGAAGCCAAGAACGCTAACCTCCTGAATTCCGGTCGCGTTCTCGCCGGACCAAACCGGCCCAACATAGTCGGGGCTGTCCAGATAGGCGGTTGGCCTCGCCTCCATGTTCTTGCGGGGGTAGTTGACGCCCACACAGGCCAGATTGTGATTCAGTAGCCGGGCAATCGTGTCCGGCGGAAATTTCATGTCCGTGTCAACGAACAGGATATGCGTGGCCTCGAAATCGTAGGCCCTGGCCACCAACCGCGCCCTGCCCTCGGGCAACAGCGAGCTTTTGACGATGGTTACGTCCACCTCTTTGCTGCCGTCGTAAGGCAGGGAGGTGAAGTGAATGGCCGCGCGCGTAACGCTATGCAGAAAACCGGCCTTGCAATCCCCGTGGCTAGGAATGGCAATGAGAACCTTGAGCGGCCGAAGCGGCTCATTCTTGCCCGCCACAGGCTTTGAGCCCTGACGCTTGCCCTTTTTCATGTGTCCCTCAGCTAGTGACTAAACTCGACCGCCCCATGTGCGGAATTTCTTGTTGTCAGAATCATTGGCCCATTGGCGCCAGCGTTTCCTGTCTGCAAACCATCCCTCGCGCATCGCTTGGTCCATGACCTGCATGGGTATGACGGCGACGTGACGAAAATCTTTGCCGGGCGGTTCGTCTGCAATGACCTTCGCTGCCTCTATGATCGGATCACAATCCTGCGCGGTCTTGATGAGCAAGTCGCCGGGACGCATCTCGTCAAAATAGGCGACTTCGTGCAGTCCGCCGAACGAGCTAAGGAGAAGCTTCTTGGTACTCACTGGCCGTCACCATAGACGTAGGCGTAGTATTTCTTGGCGGCCTCAAGTACGCCGTCTGCGCCGCCGATCTTCTTGTTCGGCTCGGCAACGGTGAACTCAGGCTGGGTCTGTAAGGCCCATTCGATGCAGCGGGCTTTGTATTCAGGGCTGACAAATTTGCTCATCGATGCGGTGCCAGGGTCCGGAACAATCATCTTCCCTCCAAGAAAGAGGGGCCGAGATTGCTCCCGGCCCCGATGCTACGATTACGACGAAGTGTTCAGGTCAGCGATGACGCCGAACGCACCTTCGTTGCGCATTTCCAGCGTGTATTCCACACGTAGGTCCTTGCGCTGCGAGTCGCCAGTCTTCGCCAGGTCATAGGTGAAGACCGGGCGCAGATAGGCAACCGAAGCGAACTCCGGGTCGTACACGATGGCAGAACGCTCGCGGCTGAAGCGGTTGGGCACCACCTTCAGGTCGCCATAGTCCGACGCATACATGTCCGCCGCGCCCTGGATCACATTCTTGTTGTTCAGAACGGTGCGGGCGTTGGAGCGGCCAGTGAAGGTCGAGATGGTCTGCTTGTTGTGCGGGCCAACCATGATGATCGACGGATCACCGCCGGTCGCGTACACCTGGGCCAGCAGCTTCTTCAGAAGCGATTCCGTCAACGCACGCAGATGGGTCGCATCCGTCGCGGCATTGGTCGTGCCGTTGACACTGGTCGAGGACTTGCCCTTCGTGCCGCCCGAAGTCGCGGTAGTTTCACGCTGGGTATTGGTACGCAGCCAGGCTTCGAGACCGCGCAGCTTACGCGCAGTGCCGGTGGCACCCAAGGCGCCGGCCTGGTTGGAACACAGAATGGTTTCCATATCGCGCTTGAGCTCTTTCGAGCGCTTCGCCATCTGGTAGCCCATTTCCGAATTGCGGCCGGCCTTGTCCACGCTTTCCTGCGTGCCGGTCACAACCACGTCCTTGCTGGAAATCTGGCAGATGTTGCTCAGACGGACAGTCGGGGTGGACGACGTACCGACAACCACGTCACCTTCCAACTGGGCGTTGGTGGACGAAGCGGAAGCCAGGGTATCGGTCTGCCATTCATGCTTGGTCGCCTTGGCCTTCGACTTGCCGATGGACGACATGAAGGGGGTCTGGGTAGGCGAGATGTTGTAGATGACGTTGGTGAGGTCTTCGCGATTACCGATAGCGCCATAAGAGCTAAAGGCATTGGTCTGGATAGTCATGTTGGGTTAGAGGCTCCTGTCCTCAGAACATTGATTGGAACACCCGAGCCGCATCGTCGATGCTGCCGGTCTTTTGGAGCCGCTCGAAATCACCCTTTAATTTCTCGTCCTTGCTGGAAGACTGCGTGACCGTTCCCGGTTGCTGAACCGGAGGGGCCTTCGCCGCTTTCGCCTGTGCGGTCTTGAGAGCCGCCTGTGACGCCTTGAACTGCATGGCGTCGTGCAACAATGCGAAGTCATTTGCCGATGCCATAGCGAGCTGCTGGGGCGTGTAACCACGCTCCTTGATCGCGAAGTCCTGAAGTTTCTTGGCGAGTGCCGGACCCTTTTCGGGGTCCTTCAGATCGGGCAAGAACTTTTCGAGCTTCGTGCGCTCACTGGCCTGCCATTCGGCATGACGCTGCTGCGCCTGCTGATTGGCCTGACCTTGGGCCGTCTGCTGTGCCTGCTGGGCCTGCTGCAAACGGGCATTGGCAATGACGTAACGGTTGTAGCGATCCGGGTCTTCTTGGGCGACCCTCTGCAAATCATCAAAACCCTTGATGTCTGCAAACTCGCCCCTAATCGCCGCTTCCAACTGCGGGACATAGGTATTGAGTGCGTTTAGGAACTGATTTCGAGTGGCTTCGGCTTCCTGAATCTTGCGAGCCGCTTCCGAACGCATCTGCTCCACGTCCGGCGCAGCGGCGTGGGCAGGCTGGGAAGGCTCTTCCGGGACTTCGGGGGCCGTATTGTCCGGGGCAGGCTCCTGCCGAGCCTCACTCGCCGGGGTCTCAACCTCGGACGCCTGCGCGGGCGCCGATGGCTGGGATTGGGGTACATCGGTCTGGGCTGGCGCGTCATCAGGTTGCTGCCTGTTAAGCAGGTCCGTGATGGCGCTTGCCGCCTGATCCAGATCGAGGTCTGTGTTATCTGAACTGTTTAAGTCGTCGGCCATGTGAATATGCTCCGCTTCGCACCCTCAAGTTCTTTGAGGCGCGCTTCCTTGAGTTTTCCGGTTGTGGCCGTGCTCTGAAGATCAGCGACGAGCTTCTCGATCAGGCAGACGTAGCGATGACAGTCTTCACGGGCTTCAACGGTTTTAGCGTTGCGCCATGCCGCGTGATATTGCTGGTCAAGCGCGTTCAAGGCGTCCCGGAGATACTGGTTCTCTAGGAGTGCCTGGGCTTGGAGCCCCCTCTGGATTTCGTCCATTAGCCCGGCTTGCCGCCCGGCCTGACCGCAGGATCGGCAACCTTCATGGCGTTCGCCACGGCTGCGTTCTGCGTGTCGATTTCGTGGTCCAGAATGATTTGCGTCTGGCGCATCTTCAGTTCTTGCTGCGTCTGATAGGCCTGTAGGTTGGCCTTCTGCGCTGCGACGAACATCTGCGTTCTCGCGTCAGCCTGGTTCTTCTGTGCCGTCAGCGCGACATTCGCCTTGGCCTTGGCCTGCTCGATCTGCATCTTGCCGGCGGTCTGGGCCTGCTGGTTCTGGATATGAGCCTGGGCCTTAGCGGTCTCGGCCTGCGCCTTGGCCTGATCGGCAGGGTTGGGCCCGGCACCGGGCGGCATGATTGGCTGTTGAGCCTGCGGACCCTTCGGAAAGCTGAAGAAACGATCCACACCCTTCAGGCCCATAGCATTGATGCCGATCTCCGCGCTGTTGCGCAGATTATCGGACGAGACGAACCCAAGCGGGATGGCCTGGGCCTGCATCTGGGCCAGCAATCCAGCATGGGCCAACTGCTGATCCCGGTCGCCCATGCCCAGACCGACGCTTGCGGTCAGGTCCATGTCGCTGTTCCACGTGCGCGGGTCCATCGGAACCCAATCGTCACGCAGACGCACCATGCGCGGCTTGTCCTGATACTCACAAATCAGCTTCAGAATGAGCCGGAACGCGTCCTTGACGCCCGTCTCAGCAAAGGTTCGGGCGATAAGCTCAATCTTGCCCATCGCGGCCGACATCAGCATACGCTCGCCAATGGCTGTCTCGTGCAGCTGGTTGGCGCCCAAGCCCTGCGTGCGCTGGGATACGCCCGTGCGCTGCTCCATAACGCTGTCGATGTAATTCAGGCCGTTTAGAGCCTGGTCACCGACATTGGGCACTGGAATGGGGTTAATGGTGCCAATGGCCTTGACGCGGATCTTGCGGCCCGGCGCGCTCGAAAGCACCTCGGACGGATCGATCACCTGGGATTCGACAACTTCCTCGCGCTGGTTGTTAGCCAGATAGAGATTGTCGAGGTACTGACGCATGATCGTGGACTTGATGAGCTGAATATCTCGGATCAAGTCGGCAACCGCACGGCCCCAGAAGCGGTGCGGCATGAGAATGGGTGTTAACGAAGCAAACGGGCGCGGCGTGTCCCAAGCCTCGTTGCTAAGGATTTCGTAGACAGCGCCGGCCGTGACCACCTTGCGCATTTCCGCAATGCCGTCACCATCCACGTCAGCGAGGATATAGCCCTCGGTGACCCAGATTTGCCGCATAGCGTCGTTGATGTTCGGCTGGCCGGCCGGGACAACATACTCAACCGTGTTGCGGGCGATTTCCTCGGCATCCGTCTGAATGCTGGTTTCGTCGCCAGACAGGCGCTCGACAATCTCGCGGGAATAACCTTGCTCGATCATCCATGAAATTGTGCGGCGGCGGCGGTGGCCCACAAACCGCGCATGAGCAATATCGCGAGCGTCCTTGGAAATCAGGAACTCTTCCGGCGGAACCGGAACGATCTTGACGCACCCGCTTTTGTCAGTCCGCGTGATGACCAGATCGTGATAGGTCTGACCGTCATCGCCGTTAATCTCCGTATGCTCGGAGACTTCGACGCTCGGATCATTGACAATCATTGCGAACGAGACATCGTCCAGGCCGGCGTAACGCTCGCGCTTGGTCTTGGGCGTATCGTCCCACCAGATCTTCAGGATGCCATTCTTCTGAAGCAGGGCGTCCTTGAACCAGCTGTAATAGTTCCGGTAGCCGTGATTGTCGCGGTTCCAGATATAGTTGACGTAGTCCGTCGCCTGCTTTGCCAGCGGAACGTCGCGCTCTGTCTCAGGCTGGAACTCTACCGTGTCGTCCTGCGAGCAGAAAATCCGCATGAGCGTCGGCAGAATCCACTCGACGGTATCGGAAACGTCCTGCGAAACGACTTGCGAGCGGCCATCAATCTCATTGCCAAACGGGCGCGCCTGGTAATAGTCCATATTGGCGGCACGTTCGATGGATAGCTGGGAATTGGCCTGACCGTCCGCACCTTCAATCTCAGCACGTATGATAGCCTTGAGGTCGGAGTCGGTGACCCCTTTGCGTGCTGCCAATTAAGCTGTCCGTTCCGGTGTGTGCCCGAATGTGAGCGACTTCAAGAATACCGTGCCCGATCCCGCTGGCGCGAACTCAAGCAGGTAATGGCAAGTCCCCTCGGTGTGTTGCAGACGCAAATGGCCGTACTCATTCCGTATTTCCATGATCGGCTTGGAATAAACGGTTTCAGCTTCGTCAGTCATACGACCCATTTAGTGGCAGGCTGAGACCAGCCAGAATTGTTGCGCGGCTCTTCGTACGCGACGCACATCAAGCCGAACGCATCTGCGGCATGGCTCGACCAGTCATGTTCCGGTCCCAAGCCAATCTCGCGCTCATCCTCGGACTTCTTCTCGTGATACCAGCCAAGCGCATCGCGGCCGGCTTCAGTCCTGCTTACGTTGAACCAGATGCGCGGAAAGAGCCGGCGAGCGGCCTCAATACGCATCTTGGCAGCCCCCTTACCCTGATTGGGGATCACATCGACGTTGAACTGAGCGTCTTGAAGGGCGCTCTTGTACGAAACGTCGTGAACCTTATCGTTCGTGTCGCCGTCATGCGGCAGGACACACAGCGCCTTGGAATAGCCGTTGTCACGAAGCCACTGCACATGACTGGCAAGCGGCTGGCCCTTGGCCTCATAATAGTCAAGCACGCGAATCTCGCGCCCAATGAACTGGCTGATCCAAATCGAGCAGGCGTCAGCCTTGGCGCCCGTACCGCCGATGTCCCAATAGGCTCGCAGCGTCATCAGAGGGTCGGCTGCGACGTTGCCGATGCGGCCCTGTGTTTTTGCCAGCAGCAGCGCCGAGGCGTAGTAAGCCCCCTCTACCACGGTCGCGTAACCGCCTTCCCAGATGTGATCGACTTGCTCTGGCCGCTCTGCGATGTCTCGCTGGCGATCACGTTCAAGCTTGGCTGGGAACTTGGGGTTGTCCCGCCAGTTGCATTCGACAACCTTGATGCGCGGATCAGCCGACCGGCGAAACCTGGCCTCTACCGGCGCCGCCTTACGTTTTGGGTTCCACGTCACCCATAGCTCGGCATTCCAATCCTCGCCCTCCTCTCGAAGGGTCGGGATTACAGTCGTCCAGGCCGTATCAGTTACGGGCTCGGCCTCATCCACCCACAGGATGAGAACGCGGCCCTTGGACTTGATCGAGGCGACGTTACGATCCAGGCCAACAAAGGTGAACCAGATGCGCCCGTCCCGGCTTTTGATGTACTTCTCGCCAACGTCGTAATAGTCGGCAAGGAACGGCTCGTCGGCTATTGCCCGCTTGCACTCCTCAAGCGAGGAATCCTCAAGCGAGTTCATGAACTGGCGACCGCAGACAAGTTGGCCGCTGATACCCTGCTTGCCAAACATGTAACCGCGAACCGCGATCATCTTGGCGAAGCTTCTGGTCTTGGCGGATCCTCGCCCGCCGTAAGCCCCCCGAACGTCGGCCTCTCCCATGAATACCGGGATCAGCTTTTTGGGGAGGTCAATCCTTGCTGTCGTCACCAGCAGTCAGTTCTGTCAGCACGACCTTGGTCACCACTTCAAGCGGACCCTCGCCGTCTGCACCCGCAATTGCTTGGACAGCCTTGCCATCTAGGCGGTCAGCGACTTCCTTGATTGCCGGCACATCGCCACCAGCGGCCTTATCGACCAAGGCTTCGGCAATGCGAGCGATCTTCGTCTTGTCCCCCTCAGACCGCATAATCGCCAAGGTCAAAGCCTCTCTGAAAAGCTTATGTTTTTTTGGCCCGGGCGTTCCGTTCGGGTTGCCAGACTTTCCCGGCTCGAAAGGCATTGCGTTTTTCCATTAACTCTTTAGGCGGCCTTGGAAAGGGCGCGGGGCATGAACACGGTCTCAGGACTGCGATAAACTGCAAAGCCCTTGGGGCCGCGCGGACGGTTTTGAGGTAGCCGTTCGTTGCGAAGGCGGTAACCACATCCCCAGTCCGTTTCGATCCAGTAGTCTGCGTTGGCGGCAGCGAGCTTCTGGCGGATGCGACAGACATGGACACTGACGTTCTTCATGCCGATGTCGGAGCCGTCTGCCTCGTCAAAAGCCAAGGAGCTTAGAAGCGATTCGGGCTTAACTGTTTTGCCCACGCGGGATACCAAGTGCTGCCAGACGCGCAGTTCGCGACGGTTGAGGTGGACACGGGGCGGCGGAGATACGCCCTCCTTGCCCATGTATGCCTCGCACAGAATGGATATTTTGTCTGCGGCGCGCTCGACTGCCGGATCAACCGAGATTGCCCGGATCTGATCCAGAAGCCTCTCGACTTCCTGATGAGCTGACATAGTTCAATCCCCTCGGATTGGTTAGGCTGCGATACGGCCAGCGGATGCCGGCGGATTTGTCGGCCGCGGGCCAGGATCAATCGCAAAGCGTGGATCCGGCCTGAGACGGAAGTCCTCGACAACCTTCGGCGTAAAGCTGACCGGGCTATAAGCTGAACAGCGATGAGTGGCGCGGGCGCACTGACCGCCGACCTCGTAACGAGTTAGTGTCCCGGAATATGATTCAACGCTGACTAGGGTTGCCATCCAGGCCCTCGTCTTTGAAACTGCCCTCTGGCATGGATGCGCTGAAGACATGGCCCCGCTGGGCCTCGTGAATTAGCTGGTCTGTCTCGACTTCGGTCTGATCGAAATCGTCTAGGACACCCGCTGTAATGCAGGTGACTGGCTTGCGCGGCGGCATTGCCTCGGCTGATTTGGCAAGAAAAAGCCCCGCGCGGCGATTACCGGGCGAGGCCAACGGCGCAGTTTTGCACCATACGTAAATGTCTACGCAGTTTCCGGAGGACGTGCAAGAGTCGGGATGAGTGCGATCATCGCCAAATATTGCTTTCTCAGCCTTTCCGCCTGATGTTTCATGCGCGCTCGGTAAACGCTATTCGCGAGTGCGTGGCAGCGATGGCAGTTGCGCTGATTGGGGCGGGCGATTTCTCCGCAGGAGCATTGGTTTTGTTTCATTTGCTTCACGGGAAACGTTCCAAGTTGGGCGCATCACTGAATTCCGCAAGAGCCCGAGACATTTCTCTGTCAGAAACCATCATTGCCGTGATGACCCAAAAGCCGGGCCAACCGAACATAAGCGGCACCCAAATCATAAAATGATCGGGATACATCGCAAATCCGACGCAGGGCCACAGGAGGAATGCTAAAAGCCCAAGAACAATGGCCCACATCTTAATGACATGCAGCGCCATCAAGCGCCCCTCGCTTTTGCAATCGCCTCGATAAGGCTGTCCAGAGCCTCACGGAAGCGCGCCAGCGTCGAATCTCGATAGCCAGGCTGTATGGACACCACCGTTTCGGCGACCTTGTAGCCCTCGCCGCAGACTCTCCTACAGATCATCCAGTCGTTGGTGCCCATGGCCAGTTCGACGCGGCGCCAGAACTGCTTGGTGGCGCGCTCAACATCCACGAACGAACCTGAAATCCCGGCAGCGCGGACACGGTTGGGATCGAACCCGGCAGGCCACGAGGCGTTAATAATTCGCCAGCCCTCGTCAAATGCGAAAGCTGCGTCACGCCTTGCATTGGCCCTACGCACCTCTTCCTTGATACCGTGCTTGGCGGCGGCAGCCTTGCAGCAAAGGTGACCCAGCCGAAATTCCTTCTCGTAGACGGTCAGTCGTTCCCAGCCCTGCTTCGCGCCGGCACGGGTTGAGATATGGCGGGTTTGTGCATGATCGGCCGTGATAATCGCCGGGCCCTGGATTTCAACAGCTTCGGCGGCGGTGGATTTCATGTCTTACCCTTTCTGTTGTGTGAGGGCGGCGGTGAGGGCTGCGCGGGCAAGCTTCTCGTAGACGTGGTAATAGTGCGTCGTGTCCTTGCCTTCGCTTTTCAGCATCCCGATAACAGCATCGCGCACCATAACCTCCGTCACCTCTGTCTGTGTGGGTTGGGAAGCGAGATGGTCGGCGCAGGCGTCTACATCGATCACAAGCATAGGGTCGCTTCCGTTTTCTGGCGAGAACTTTGGGTTTTCGACCACGATATAGCGGTCATCTTTGCCAGAAACCTTGTAGCCTTCGGCAATCGCTCTGAGTGCCGCCAGTATCTCGCGCATCACCTTGTCGTCGTGGGTCATTGGGCGTCACCGAATTTCGCCAGAGCCTCTGCAAGCCATTTCTTTGCCACCGCTTCAGCGCGTTGCTGGCCAGCGACCTTATCAATCGACCGGGTCTTTAAGCGATTTCCAAACACTGACACGTTGTATCGCGGCTCTCCATCTGCGAGTTTAGACAGGCCCTCATACCAGACTGACAGTTTCATTCCTGGCCCTAGCACGGTCACTTCAGTGTCGAGATATTGACCTTCCCGTTTCCATTCTAAGTCCATCTCACTTTTCCTTGTTGGCGGCTAGGGAACGGATGGCCTTGGAAAGCGCAGTATACCGTTCTTCACATTTGATGCTTTCCCGGTGCGAGCCCATCGTATAAAGCTGGGCACTCATCGCCCTCAGTTCGCATTCCATTTCGCGCAGCGGCACCAAATATCCTTCCACCACCTCCGCCCGCGCATCGTCCGTGGATGGGGTGCGGCCCTGCCGGATCGCTTCCTTGTACGCGCGCGTGAGGTAATGCATCGTATCGCACGATAAAATCCACTCGCTGTCAGCCCGGTTGAAGTGCGCCTCAGAAATAACCTTGTTGAGCAGCGTCTCAACGGTTTCCGCTTCAGTCCGTTCTGTCGTCATGGGGGCGGTCATGGGGTGGGGTCCACCAGTTTTTCCTTGGCCTCTTCCCGAATCTGCTCCAAGAACGCCACAGTGAACGGAAGAGGATAATCTCTGGCGCCAGCAACGGCGTTAATCCAACGCTCAAGAATGAGAAATTGCTCTAGTGTCACTTCGTTTCCCTTCCTTGTTCTGAGGTGTAGCGGGATAGGGCACGGCCGATTTTGCAGTCGGGCGAATGAGCTGCTTCCTTGCGATAGCAGACCGGGCAGCGATCCTCTGGCATCGACCACTCGATGTACCTCAAAGCTTCCGCCAGCTCGTCTACTAGTGGGGTCACGGCGTGCCTGCCAGACCGCAATAGCCGTGAGGCTCAATGACGCCATCCTTGCAGGGAAGTGTATTATACCGCTCGCTTACGTGTTCTCTCGGGTCCCAATTCCACTCTTCCCATTCTGAATGCTTACCCTTGGCCTGGACCATGAAAGTGCGCCTGACATGAGTTTCGCGCCAAGCCATGCAGGCGGACCCGATGCAGGCGCATGTTTCCTTCCAACTTGGATCGCTGGGATCGGCGAAACGCGGGCGCTGATGGCACCATTTCGTCTTAGCTTCGTCCTCGGTCATGTATCTGTCTCCGAAAGAGCGGCGCGGGCGATTTCTCCGTGGTCGCGCGATACATCGTGGTAATATACCGCGTCGTCGCCCTTGGGGTTGAATTTATCTCCGTCAATCGCTTTCTGATTGGGGCCTTGGTAACGCTTTGGGTCTGCGTAGAATGTCAGCGCCTCAGTAAGCTTGGCGACGCGGTCGAGGAGATAGGCGCGGTCTGTGTGCGCTATGCCACCCCTGCTGCACCCAAAGAAATACCCATTGTCCACGCGCTCCTGAACATCAGCGTGCCGTTCCGCAATCTCTTGTGTCCGTGTCATGTTAGGGGCCTATTCGATCACGCGGTAAGCGATGATGTCGCAAACTTCTGGATTGCCGTGCTGCCAGCAGGCTTCAAAATCACCACATTTGCGATAGCCATCACGAAATATGACCTCGACAAATCGGCCAGGAACTGGGTTATTGCCGCCCAACCACGGCGTGAAATCTTCTGGAATTTCGATACTGTAATTGACTGTCATCTCACCCTCTCTTTGGTTGGGAATGGGAGCAGGTCATGCTGCGGCTTCCCACGGCTTCGGTTGCTCGATTCCCAGCAGTACGCGCGCACGGCGCAGCTTCTCGGCCTCGAGGTGAAGCACATGGTGCCAGCGATCCCGTAGTTCGTTCGATTTCGGGAACCAGGGCTTTTCGTTCCGCCATTTACCGATGACTTCGCGCAGATGGACTTCCGAGATGCCGTCCAGATCCTCGGCGTAGTCCTCAAACAACATTGTCCAGCTATCGGCCGGGCGCTCGGAACGGAAATGATTAGCAAGCCTGGCCAAGTGCGCAATCACCACGGACTTCGCGGCCGGCGCCTGCCTAGCCTGTAGATCGGCCTCCATTGCCATGAGAGATGGCAAGTCGGATGAGGTTGTCGGGGACGGTTTCCATCCCCTGCCGTTGTCCGTCGTCCAGACCAGCAGCTCGGCGTGCCCCGGCTGCGAGTTCGTCAAACTGCGATGACTTTGCTGTGTTTCGATCAGGTCTGGCATTGAGGCACCAATTCAAAAACGTCTTTTTCCAATCCAGTTTCGAAGCCTTGGCCCCGGTCTCGGAGGCCCAGTAGGCGGTGAACTTCGTTGCCTCTACCCGCAAACTCGGCGGCGCTCGACCAAGCTCACGGAAACGCTCCTCGACCCAGGGAAACCAATCTGCTGGAATTTCTTGGTCAGATGGCCAGCGAGTACCGCGAATGGCCCGAAGCTTTGAGGCGCTCGCGTCAGCGGGCGCGCCTTCTACTTTTTTCTCTGTATCTGTATCTGCTTCTGTATCTGCCTCTGGGGGCGTTACATCGGCCGTTACTGTAACGTTACATGTAACGTTACGCTTGCGGTCCCTAAATGCAGCAACCCTTTGATTAGGCGAGTCAGACTTGTACTGGGCCTCGTCCCAATCGTGCGGTCGATAGCCACGTTCCGTTTTGTCGAACAGCTTCGCACTCAGCAGCACTTGCATCGTGTCTCGCACCTTTGCCGGCGGCTTGCGCAGCACGAACGACAGAACTTCCAGGTCATCAGTGAACTCGCCCCCATGTTTAGAGGCGAAGCACAGGAGCGTGTGCCAGGCTCGGTACTGCCAGTCCGAAAGCATCTGGACCTTCGGATTGTCCATTGTTGTTTCGTACTGCCTGAACCAACGACCTTTAGCCAATCTGTTCTCCGTCAGTGGACGGATTAAACGTGCGCTCACACGGCGAGCTTTGAAAGTGTTCTGTGGAGTTGCTCACAAGCGCGCCGTTAACAATTTCCGGCTGCCTCTGCGATCTACGATTTCGCTCGCCACGCAGCCGCGCGAGCCCATAAAGGATTGTCGTGTGGTCGAAGCCGGATGTGCGCGCCAGGCCGATCACCGTGTAGTACTGGTTCTCATTGAGAACGCGAGCGAAGGCCTTCCAGCGGACGCGAACGACAGGCTTGGATAGGTGCCCCATAAGCACGCTCTTGACGCCAACGCCCGCGAGAGCTGCCTCGGTGCGGCAAGCATTGATCCAAACATCTGCGGGCGGCTGCTTGGCCTTCCATGCGCCAAGCGTGGGAATTTCGTTCCGCCGAAAGTAGTCGTAGGCAGAAGCCTCGTTAACGCCAACCCGACGCGCAGCCTCAGCAACGTGCACAGTCTTAGCCAAATCTTCCAGCTGCTCGGCCTGCTCTGCGGTGAAGGTCATGCCGCCACCCGGTTGATCTGGATTTCCACACCCTTGATTGGCGCCCACTCCGCTGAAATCTTGCGAACGTGCTTGGCGTTGTCGTTGGCTATGGCGCCAACCTTCACCAGCAGATCTTCCAACGGCTTGATGCAATTGGATGCGTCGCGCGTGGGATGGCTGTCCTCCAGGCGGATCAGGATGTCCACTCGTCCGCCTAGGCGTCCCGTGACCTGAGAACGCAGGATCATGCCGCAGGTATTCAGCCAGTCGCGGTAGCGCTGGGTTTTGACGCGGCCTGCACCTGGCACGTTGCAGTACAGGTTATTCGTGGACGGCGGCATGATCGGCAATTCAAGCCGCATCGCCTCGTCCTTGATTTCCCGGCGTTGCACCGGAACGTCCAAACTAAATCTCATATTCGACCTATGCCCAGCCAGAGCGGTTTACGTTAACGATGCAGGGGAATGCCCCGCAGAAGGTATGCATTGAGCCCAAACCAGATGAATGCTGTTAAGGGCCAGAGATTCACGGGAGGTCTCCCGTTTGGTGGAAGTGTTTTGAACGGCGAACTCATTCGTTGTGCCTATCGACAAGCTGTTTGCTGATTTGTCGCTCGATCTTGTTGGATTCGAGGTCGGCACGGACGCGGGCGCGGAGTTCAGCCAGGGCGCGGGTGTCGCAGCGCGGGCGCTTGGTCTTGGGCGGAATGTGGAGGTGGAGGGTCACAGCAGCGGCCTCCCGCCATGCTTGAACATGAATCGACATAGGGCTTCGGTAGGAAGCGCAGGATCGAACTCCTCGTCCGGCACGATAGGCTTGCCGTCTGTTACGCCTTGGGCGATAGATCGGAAGAGCTTGATGGATTTGGTTTCGAGCGGACGAAAATGCTTTGTGCCGTAGCCGCGCTCGAACGTGCCAGTTTTATATTCTCTTGGCGGCGCGACAAGTTCACAAAGCCGCAGACCAACCTTTCCATCATCTGAAAACACCTCCCGGACCGTGTACACCCGATCTCTTACCGGCCATGGCAGATCGCTATCGGTCCTGCCGTTCGGCCAGTTATCATTTATGCAGACAATCTTCTGCCCGACGAACCACTCGCTCATTCAGCAGCTCCCATTTGCAAATAGCTATTGACCAACATGGAAAGGGCGCGTTCGCGTTCGGGGTTGAGCGTCGTTTCGCAGCCCATCATCTGCATCGCCATCGCGCGCATCTCGGGAATCTCGCGGCACGCATTCAGGAAGTGCGCCAGAGACATGGCATTCATGCCCTGCTTGGCGTTCTCGGCGGCACGGACACTCGATCCAGTCGCTTCCGCAATCTCTTTCGCGGAGAAGTCCTGAAGCACTTCGGCAACGGCGTGGGTTACGTCACGCGTTGAAAAGCGTTCACGAATGGTTTTACGCGGAGCGGCCCGAAAGTTTCGGCGTCCCGACTCCAAAGAAGCTCGCATGTCATGCCCTCTATCGTGGTTGGGCAAGACCGAGGGGTTATGCAGTGAAACGTGACGTGAGCGTACGATTGAGCAGAAAGGCGTTGCAGCGCCAGTTGCTCTTGCTGAAACTGAGGCGGTTGTGGATCCGATCATCGGGCCACCCGCCAGCGGTGAAGCTGATTGAAGTATTGAGCCGCCGTCTGGCCCAGAAGGAGCGCGACAACAAGGCCGGCCAAAATTATCGCGGCGCGGTTTTTAGTCATCGTCACCCCAGGCCCAAGCGAGCGTTCCAAGGATGATCGTGACAATGATGGCGAAGCAAAACGCCTGACCCGATGACAAGTCCAAAGCGCTCATGAGAACCACCCGCAGACGTTTGTAGGTGTTTCTACGTAGTGGGCGTCGCCTTTGCGCACCGCCCTAAACATCTCGACAAGGTTACCCTCATGAAGGCGGGCGTTAGCCGTATAGGGGCGTTGATGGCTCCTGACATTTTTGCGACAAGCTGCTCTGTCATTGAGCGGTTTGATTATGCTGACACCATTGCCAACACCGGACCACGGGCTATTGGTCATACTCGCGTATTTCACCACACTGCGGCAGCACAAGGGTGTGAAATGGTGTCGAACACGCGGCATCGGTGGATGCAGGAAGGTGCTGTCGAGCCCAGCGCCGGACTTGTCCGACCTGGGCATGGTCACAATCGACCGCGATCCCAATGCACTGCATAAGCGCATGGCAGAGACGCGCATGTACCTGGCGTTCCAGTGCCGACTATGCGGACAGTGCGAATTGTCGGAATCGCCGCTGTAGCCAAATTGTGCTACACTGTCACGGATATTCAGATCATGGGGTCCATATGAAACCCTTGCGCATTCGCAATATATCACAGGCCGAAGTGGCGAATTCAGGCCACTCGATCCAATGGCATTTCGTTCTGGAAGATGGAAAGACGTGGGCGTGTGAATGCCCGGCTGACCTGGTACTGCAAATGATGCTGACGTTTCATAACGCGGCATGTGCGGCAGCACGGGAAAGAAGCGCCGAACAATTCGGCCTGACCTATGCTGAGGAAGCGGTAGGCGTGCGCGCAGGCCGTTTGATGCAAGGCTTCGTGCTGGAATTTGCGATGAAACGGGGCTTTCCGATGCAGGTGTCCCTGTCGGAACAACTTGCAAAGGACGCGATAAAGCGGATTGACGAGGCGTTTTCGTTTGCGCCGCCAGAGGCGAAGAATTGACCATCCTCACGCGCTCCCGCCGATAAATTCATGCCAGGGGATGCCCGTAATCTTTTCAAGGCGCTTTGCAGTCTCACGCGACGTGCCGCTTATTCCGCGACGGATGCGAGAAATTTGGGACCGGGAGATTTCGCCACCGGCCTTATCGGCCAAGGCAGAATCCCCTATTCCCCGCTTTGACATCCATTGGGCGAGCTGTGTCATAGGGAAAATGTGCACTAAATGCACGGCTTGTGCAAGAGGTGAACATCCAAAATGTGCATTTGGTGCCATGTTCGACCGCCGCCAGCCCCCGCAAAATGTGCGTATGGCGAAAAAGACAAAAAAGGCCGTCAAAGCCCTAGGGCGGCCCCGGCACTACCTGAGGGAATGGCGGGACTATCGCGGGCTCACGCTGGAACGCCTCGCAGAGCGCATAGGGCTGACGCACGGCACCCTGTCCAAGATTGAGCGGGGAAAGACCGCCTATACACAGCCGGTCCTAGAGGCCCTTGCAGAGGCCCTACAGACGACGCCGGCCGACCTCATCATGCGCGACCCCAGCAAGCCGAACCCTTGGGCGCCACTTGAGGGCGTCCCCGAGGCGGATAGACCGCGCCTCATGCAGATCATTCAGACATTTAAGACGGGAACAGACGGGTAAAAGGCTGTTTTTATTATGATTTCCGCAGCTATTCGCTTCTGTTTGACGGTCCTGCTTGTTGTAGTCCCGGCTGCGGGCTGTAGCCGCCTCTCCGCCGGCCGGGCCGAAGCGGGCTGTGAGCTGGATGCCGTAAAATTTGAGGGCATTCACGCAAAGGATGCCGGTGGCGATTCGCGGTGGTCTGACATTGCCGAGCATGTCGAACTCTGCATGAGGATCCACGGGTTCAAGCAAACTGGCGGCAAAGGCTGCATCGACAATGATGCGTCGGCCCTAGCCCGGTATGTCAGGGCAACCTCCCCCAAGTGCTACAGCTACGATCTAAGCCTCTGATTCAGCGGATTTAGCCAGCCAGACGAAAATAGTGTTCTCCTGGTGCACATTTCGCTAGACAGCGCTGTGCATATCGTGCACACTCTCCCTCACCTGCCGCCTGCTTCGGTAGGGCTCCCGGATGGGCCGGGATTGGAGGGATCGCCGTGGAACAGTCAATTACTGCCGATGTGGCGAAGAAGGTTCTTGAGGTCGTTGATGCCGGTCTCGCGAATGGCCTTGGCAAGCCAAAGCCGGGCCAGATGTGTGTCGAAGCGGCAGTCTGCTACGCTCTCGGACTCCCGCACAGCGATGACCCCAAGTGCGTGTCTCGCGCACTGCGTCAGTTGAAAATCAGGCTCAACGATAGCAATTGGTCGAGCAATGAAGCTCGCGCCAAGGGCCTTCGACGCCTCGCACTGATCCAGTTGGGCAGCGCCGGCACCCTAGATGACCGGGCTTTCGCAAAGCGCGTTGCCGAACTCGCAATCAGGAAGTCCGTCCCCGCCGCGCTGCGCGCTGCGGCTTCTATACAGAAGGATGCGCATCACGCCTCTGCGCTTCGCGACGCTGCGGACCGCTGCGAAAAATCTGGAACAGAAGAAGAAGCGCTGAAAGCGAAAAGTGCCGCCAACGCCGCCAACGCCGCCAACGCCGCCGCCGACGCCGCCGCCTACGCCGCCTACGCCGCCAACGCCGCCAACGCCGCCAACGCCGCCGCCGACGCCGCCGACGCCGCCGCCTACGCCGCCAACGCCGCCGCCGACGCCGCCGCCAACGCCGCCTACGCCGCTCGCGACAAGTCGCTCGCCACGTTCTGCGAAGACGTAGTCCAAATCCTAATCGAGATGAATGTCCCTGGCGTCCAGTGGCTTCATCTCACCGAGATCTGACCCGAACACTGGCCCCGCAGCCAGTCACCACCGGGTTGGTTCTTATCCCCCAGCCCCTTCAAGGATCAATCCGGTGGTTTCTATTTGGAGGATGGAATGAGTGACGCAGCTAAAAACGAAGTTTTGTCCCTTGTTGCCAACCTTGCCGCCGTCGTCCGCGTCCAAAACGGCAACCGGCACAGCGACACAAATTCTCTTTTAGCTCATGCATCGCAGTTTCTGTCGGACGCCGCAATTATCAGGCAACGGGACGGGTTGTTGGAAGCGCTGCAAGACCTGATGGAATACTACAGCGGCGCTCCATATCCCGCCATCGAGCGAGCTAAAGCCGCCATCGCCAAAGTCAAAGGTGACGTATGACCCGCTCAGTCTTCCTTGCACCGCTTGGCCGCTTCTATCTGGTCGAGGTCGATGAAACCACCATCCTCGAAATCAACAACCTCCCTCGCGGCAAAGACCTATCCGAACAGGATGCTATCGAACTCCTTGAACAGAACGAGGATGCAGTAGCGATCTATGAGGTGTGCGAAGGGCGGTTTTCAGATGCGTCTGCGAATATTGCAGAGGTCTGGTTGAAGCAACTCGCGGCGGATTTCGTGCCGGGCGAAACCGACTGGCCCGACTTCATCAAGCGCCACGTTTCGCCTTCGACACTACACGATATCGAGGAAGAAATCTACGCAGAACGCTCTTGGGCTCGTCAGGAATTGAACGAGCGCATTCTTTCAGTGGGGCAGTTGGTATGAAAGAAGTCAAAAAGATTTTCATCACGAGATACGCCCTATCTGCCGGTATCCAAGTTCGCGAGTGCGAGATTACTGGTGACGTTGCAAGGCCGCTTTGTGATGGCTGGCAATTCTTCCATGTCGAAGGAAGGGACTGGCACAGGACGCTAGACGGGGCGATGGCCCGCGCCAACGAAATGCGTAAAACGAAGATCGTATCACTCAATAAGCAGATCAAGCGTCTCGACGCACTGGTGTTCAACGTAAAGGACACAACCCCATGATCGGAGACACAGACTATTCCTGGATGGACGAAGTGACGATACGTCCTCCGCTTCCATATCGAATGAGACAGTCAAGGTTCAGATACGTCTTCCTGTCCCTGTGTGTGGTGGCCGCAGGAATTGGCGCGCTAATCGCAGCATTGCATTTGAGAGGTTAAAATGAACGCGCCTGCCAAGATAAAGCCTGAAGAAGCGAAGCCGGTTCACACGTTCTCGGAGGCCCTAGTCAGGCTTCAGGCCGCAATCCGGCCGGCGATCAAGGATGCCAACAACCCAGCATTCAGGGCGAAATATGCCGACCTGGGGGCTGTGTGGGAGGCGGTAAAGGATCCGCTCAAGGAGAATGGATTTGCGGTCGTACAGATGCCGCAGTTCGAGGGCGACACCATGTACCTCGAAACTATGCTTATACATGAAAGCGGTGACAAGCTGACGGGTCGCTATCCGCTCAGGCCCTCCAAGCCTGATCCGCAAGGGTATGGATCGGCTATCACGTATGCCAGGCGCTACGCCATCAGCGCCATGCTGGGCGTCATCGCTGATGATGACGACGACGGCAATGCCGCCAGCAATGTTGGTCAGCGTACTGTACAGACCGCACCCGCCAAACCAGCAACCCCTCACAATGCCGAGCAGGATCAAGACGTGACCGATGGCGTCACTAACTGGGTAGAAGCTCAGAAGCGCTTCCTCAACGCCTGTGGTGCCCTTCCCTCCGTCTACACATGGCTTGAGAAGATCGCGGGCGCCGGCACGATCACCGACCCAGACACCAGCAGCCCGCTCGACCGCCTCAAGAAGAAGTCGCCCGAAGCTTACGGCGAAATCGTCCAAGCGTTTCAGCTTCGCCTCAGGCAGATCAATTCCAAGGAGAGCAAATGAGCGGTTCGGTCAATCTCGTAATTCTAGTGGGACACTGCGGCAAAGACCCCGAAGTTCGCCGCATGACCTCTGGCGAACCCGTCGTCACCCTGTCCGTAGCTACGTCGGAAACCTGGCGCGACAAATCCAGCGGCGAGCGCAAGGAAAAGACTGAGTGGCATCGCGTGGTTATCTTCAACGAACACGTCGCCAAATTCGCCGAAGCCCATATCGTCAAAGGCTCAAAGGTCTACGTGCAGGGATCGCTTCAGACCCGCAAATGGACCGACAAGGACGGGGCTGAGAAATACTCGACGGAAATCGTGCTTCAGCGATTCAAGGGCGAGTTAACGCTATTGGACGGGAAGAAGGATGGCGGCGAAACGGCGCCAGCGCACTTCGACAAAAAGCATATGGAAGACGAGATTCCCTTTTAATGGCTACCTATCCCGGTATCACCGCGCGCTTCAAACTGGACAATCCTGACCAAGCCGCCGCGACACTCACCGTCACGATGAAGGTCCATCAATGGCGCGATATTGCCAATCAGCTCTCGGCAGAGGCTTACGAAAGCTGGCCGCTGCGGTTGGCAATTTGCGACTTAGTCAGAGAAGCGGAGAAGGTCTTTTATCATCGGGTACCGGAGGAATAAGTGAACGCCTGGTTCATCCGTGAAGACAGCGCACTTCGTCCCTTCGGTCGGGAAAGCGCAACTCTGTTCGATAAGGTGCCTCAGGGCAAGCCTGTCTTTGTGGAGGTGCGCCAGCCCCGCAACGCCAAGCATCACAGGCTCTATTGGACGATGTGCGCGCGGATTGCCGAAGCGGTCGGCTGCGAAGGCGAAGACATTTCCCATATTCTCAAAATCCGCACGGGCCATGTCAAAGAGGTCAAGACCAAGCGCGGCATTGAGGAAATTCCGCTCTCCATCAGCTTCAAGGACATGGATCAGGAGAAGTTCCGCAACTTCTTCGACAAGTGCCTATACGTGATTGAGCATGAGATCGGCGTAGCCCGCCCAGACATTCTTGCCGAGATGAAAGACCTGATTGAGCCGCAGGAGGCTGCATGAGCGAGTGGCAGCCTATAGAGACAGCGCCGAAGGATGGCACGGCGATTCTCGTGAGCGGGCTATCTCACGGCAAGCGGTACATCGACATCAATGTATGGCGCCGCAATGAGTGGCACTGTTTCCATCCGGAAGACAACGGATACACGGTCCCGGTCCTCCCAGCGACCCACTGGCAACCCCTGCCGGAGCCGCCGCAATGACTGGCCGATCCGTGCCGGAATGGATTGGCAAGACCGCCGACACCCCTATCCCTGACCGGGTGAAGCTTCGTGTCTTCGAGAAGCACAAGGGCATGTGCCATATCGCCGGCCGCAAAATTCAGGCGGGAGAGCCTTGGGACGCAGAGCATGTCATCGCGCTCTGCAACTGGCTACCAAGCGACGACGCGCCCCACGGCAATAGAGAATCGAACCTAGCCCCCGCGCTTCGCTCGAAGCATCCCGAGAAAACCGCAGCTGACGTAGCGGAGAAATCCATGATCCATCGCAAGCGATCCAAGCATCTTGGCGTCGCAAAGGCCAAGCGCGGCTTCCCAAAACCTCCACCGGGATACAACGCCTGGACACGAAGGATTGAGACGTGACCGCCATTAGCGCTGATTTTACCGTGAACTCAACGGCTATCGGCTGTGTGAGAAAATCGCTTTCCGATGATCTGCGCGCCGCGAGCATCGTGATCGCAAGCATCCGTCGTCGGCTCGCCAGTGGTGAATACGCAGTGACAGGCAGCGATTTCATCGCGATCACTGAGCTGCATTCCGATACCGCCAATCTCGCGCACGACGCGCGCAAGCATCTTTAGAAAGCGAGCCACCGATGCGGAAATGCACCTGCCATCCTTCTGACCGTCCGCCGCTCTGTCAGGGTCGCTACGCCGCGAGCGAGTGTCAGGCACGGTGGAAGCGCGACCGCTTGTGGCTGTTCGGATGGCTCGCGGCCATCGCCGGGCTAACCGTCATCATGTTTCTCAGCACGTAGGAATGGAGGGACAAGAATGGTCCGGTGCGGTGAATGCCGATATTTTGTTCGCGACGGGAAGTGCGACTTCCTGCAATCCGCCGACGGTAAAGACCCGGCGCGGGCGTTTGCCCATGCCCCCTTCTGGGTCTGGTCGGACTGCTACAGCGACAAAGAGCAAGTTCGCGCGGGCGTCGAAAGTGCCCGTCCTGTCTTTTCACCTAAATCCTAAAAGCGAGCCTGTTTTGAAGAAGCATTGGATCAAGGACAAGGGACTGACGCGGTTTTCCGAAACCGTGACCCATTGCGGCTTGGTCGGCTGGGAAGATGCCGTTGCCTCGCACGAGTTCGTGAATGTCAGTGGCGACAGCTTTGTCGCAGTCGAAAAACTGAAGGGTGTGACTTGTGGCCGGTGCCGCAAGGGCGCCAATGCGAAATCCAACTGAAAGCGAGCGATTGCCGATGATCCTTTCTCCCCGCGCTGCGCTTGAACTCACCGTACCCGGTGATTCCGTCATGCTCGAATTGCAGGACGGGTCAAAGGTTGATGGCGAAGCAAGCTGGATCGGTAATGAAGGCGACGAGCCGCGAGATTGTTGGATGGGATTTGTCGGCAAGGACGGCGTGGAAATTCTTAACGACACCATCAAAGCCGTTCACATCGATATTTAAGGGAGGGATTGCCCATGATGGTCACAGCCAGGTTGACGCACCGAAACGGCAAGATGATGGGGACCAAAAGCGTCCCCGAAGATTGCTTGGCGCTGCGGTATGGCGGATCGACGTTCGTTCGCACCAGCAGCGTCGATGGCGCGAACTCAGCCATCTACTCGATGACTGACACCTATCACTTCAACAATCTCGATCAGGAATAGTGGAGCATCAAATGAGCGAGAGGCAGACCTTTATCACCGGCAACGCGCAGACTGTGACCGACTGCTGCGAAGCAATGCGCGACGGCAAGTCGGTTGCCGTTGTCGTTTCCGGCATCACACTGGAAGGCGAAGTTGTTGCCATCCGCCGCCAGGACGACGGCGATTTCCAGATCACCCTTCAGGAATAGCGGAGCCGTTCATGCCGGGAGAAATCAGCCGCAGCATCGAAGCCAGAGACGACATGCCCTATGTCCCGTCTTGGTGTTACGCCGCCGGGCCGAAGATGTGCCCATGTGGCTGCCACGAAGGCTATCACAACGATGATCGTGAATGCCTGCGCCGCGCGAAATGTGGTTGCACCGGCATACCCGCCGAACTCGTCACCCCGATAGGTGGTGAGTCCACCCTCGGGCTCACGAAGGCCGAGGAAGAAGAAATTCTCGACCGGCCATGGAAGCCGGATCAGGAATAAGGAGCCGCAAATGCAGAACGAAAAGGGCGTGATGCTTTCCAAGATGATCCTGCTGGCAACGCAGCATCACTCGGGGCAATTCGACAAGGGCGGCAGGCCTTACATCCTCCATCCGCTGACCGTCATGCACCGGCTGCGGACTGACGATGAGGAATTGCAGTGCATCGCCGTCGGCCATGACCTGCTTGAAGATACGACCTGCACGGCAAGGGAATTGCTAGACGCCGGTTTCAGCCTCCGCGTGGTGACGGGCATCGAGGCACTGACCAAATCCCCGGACATGAGCCAGGGCGATTATAGGGCTGGCGTGAAGGCCAACCCTGACGCGGTGCGGGTGAAGATGGAAGACCTGCGCCACAACTCCGACATTCGCCGCCTCAAGGGCGTGACCGACAAGGATGTGCAGCGCGTCACCCGCTACCACCAATTCTACCTAGAACTGCGCGCCATTGCGCCAGTCATCCCGTAAGGAGGGACAAGATGCAGCTTAATCCGTTGCGCTGGTGGGGCATCCGACACGTCCGTTGGTACTTCAAATATCAACGTGTTGACCATTGGGTCCGCGCGTGGGGCGGACTCTGCATGAGCGCCAGCGATCAGAAGTATCTCGACGCCGTTTGGCGCGGAAAAAGATAGGAGCGATTGCCATGACCAAGAAACACCCGTTCCTCTCTGCCGCCTCCGCGAAGGCCGCACGGGACGCTGCGCTGGCAACGGCTCCGGCGTTGCTTACCGACCTTGCCTGCATTGCTGCCTTCCATGTCGAAGACCCGCAGGCGCAGATGAAGGTCTATGCCGCCATGAAGACGATCAACGTGCTGGCGGACCTGCCGCCAATGCCGCCCAAGAAGTGATGGAGGGACTGACCATGAGAAAGATTGCCTGGAAATTGCGTTATGCGATCCATGCCTGGGGTCGCGGCATCCCGTGGCGCGCGGCTTGGCATTGCGCCGGCGCGAGCGTCGATGATGACAGCCTGGACCCGTGGCAGCAGCGCGACCCGTTGGAAGAAGCGGACGTTGAAATCTCTTACTGGCGCGAAGGCTAAGGGAGCCGATATGTCGCCGTCCGAATGGATCAGGAAGGTTCTGCGCGAAGCCGCTGAGAAGGCAAAGCTGGAACACGCGCTCGGCCTTGGTCCTAAAATGCCGGATGGCACCTATCGCACCACCAATCCAGACCGGAAATAGGAGCGTTCGGTGCTGAACCTGAAGGACATTGTTTTCGAGGACGGCGATTTCTTCGTGGTGAAGGTCGCCAAGGGCTTTGAAGTGTATCGGTCTGGCGTCACCCACCCGACGCGATGCGCCCAGATCGGCTTTGAAGGTCAGCCTGGGCTTGACCGCTGTAAGGCAGAAATCAACCGCCGCAAAGCGGCTTAGGAATGGAGCGATTGAGCCGTGACTGAGCTAGAAAAAATCCGCGCTAACCCGGTGATGTCAAACCGAGAGAAAATTGCGCGCATCATCTTCTCAAAGCTGAACACTGACCCCGATTGGGATGACGGTTATGAAATCCCGGAACAAGCGGCGCACTGCGATGAGGCGGAGGAACTGTCCCAGCAGGAATGTTTTGAGATAGCAGACGCCATCCTAGCGGCGCTGGAATAGGGACCCGCTGATGCGGGTGCGATTGAACAAGAATACTGCGGAGGTTGTCCGGCTGCGCAACTTGGCAAAACGGATCAGCGATCAGGCCGATAACCTGTCGCCCACGAACAACGTCCACCCTGCGCCGCTCATGCGCCAGTGGGTGCAGACCGTCATCGACATTGCCCAACAACTCGAAGCGAAATAACGGAGCCCATCATGCTTGGCAAAATCCTTTGTTCTGTTGGACTGCACAAATGGGTTAGCGCGTCATACTTCTGCGACCGCTGCGACCGTTGGATAACGCCGGGGCATTGGGCATTCTGGCGTAGCTGGTTTTAAGGAGGGCCAGATGCAGCAATGGATTTACAGCAGCAAGAACATCGCTCCCGGCGAAAGCCATTACGACATGTTGCGCCAGATGGGGCGCGAAGGTTGGGAAGCGTGGCACATCGAAAAGACCGAAAATGGCTGGCGCGAGATTTTCTTTAAGCGCCCGGTCGCGGAATAGGAGCCGATCATGCTGACCAAAGAGTATCTGGCCGAACGCATCGCCTATCACGGTGAAATCGTGGAAGCGCATGTCCTGGCCCATGACCGCGCCTTGGCGACTGACCAGCCACCCAACCAGATCGAACACCATCTGAATACTGCGGCTCGCCATGCCGCCATCGTCACCGCTTTGACCGCCATAGCGGCGGCGAAACCCTGAGGAGCGATTACCGTGACCGCGCAGCTATCAGATACTCAGCCGCAGGCCGCATTCTCGGCGGCCGGCCTCGCGCGCCGCTGGGGCTGCTCAGCGCGGCATATTTACAACCTGATTGGCCAAGGGACCGTGCGCCCTTTTAAGATCGGCAACTTGTATCGTATATCGGCCTCGGAAGTGGCGAGGATCGAGAAATGCGGCTCCAGCTTTACCGGGGAAAGTGGGCAGCCACCGGAAGGACAAACGGCAAGCAGTGGCGGCGGTCCCTGGGTACAGCCGACCGCGCCGTCGCCGAGCGCCGATTCCGAGACCTGAAGGTTGAAGTACCTGGCGACATAGTTGCCGCGTATGTCGCCTCTTACTTGGCCGAAAAGCGCGAAAAGGCGCTACCGTCGATCAAAGCTATGGAATACGCATGGAAGGCGCTGGAGCCAACATTCGGAGTGCTGAGGCCCGATCAGATCACCCGCCAGAACTGCCAGGCATACGCCAAGCGGCGGCGCAAGGCGGGCGTTCGGGACGGAACGGTCATCAAGGAACTAGGATTTTTGAAGGCAGCCCTGAACTGGGCCCGGAAGGGCTCTCAGGCGGTTTTCGAGATGCCTGGGGCGCCCCCACCGCGTGATCGGCACATCACCCTGGAAGAGTTCAATCGGCTTCTGGACGGCTGTCTCCTACCCCACATGCGTCTGTTCTGCCTGCTGGGCTGGTACACCGCCGGCCGAGCGTCGGCCATCCTGGATCTGACTTGGGACCGGGTAGACTTTCAGAGGGGCCAAATCCGCCTGTCCAAGGGCGAGGGGCGCCGAAAGGGGCGGGCCACGGTTCCCATCGCTGATCGGCTGCGCACGGCGCTGTTGGAGGCCCAGGAAGCCCGCACAACCGACTTCGTAGTGGAATGGGCTGGGCAGCAGGTTCGAAGCGTGGCCAGGGGGTTTCGGTCGGCCTGCGTCAAGGCCAAGCTCGATGATGTTTCTCCCCATGTCCTGCGCCACAGCGCGGCAGTCAGGATGGTGGAGAATGGCATCAGCCTGGCAGAAGTCGGCCAATACCTCGGGCATACCGACCTGAAGGTTACCTACCGCGTGTACGGTCGATTCACGCCTGGCCATTTGCGCAAGGCTGCGGAGGCGTTGGGTTAGGGACAGTGCGCTAGTGCGATTGAACTTTTCGGGCGGAACAAAATGCGTTTGTTCTCCATTGGTTTCGCAGAACGTGCGCAGTTTTTCTAGGATTTCCGCGCGGCGATTTCCCTTGGTAAGGGATAGGTCGTGAGTTCGATTCTCACCTACGGCACCATTCGTTTCAATAGCTTACGGGTTATTTCGGGACAGTGCGTCTGGGCCGATTGAACTCTGGCGCCCGCGCCGTCTGCGTGTAAACTGGGGCCCACCGACGCCCGCCATTCACCCTGACGCCGGACTAGCGAAGGGATTCGAGCATGGGTGACCTCAGAAACAAATTCGCGAAGATCCAGCGCGCCAAGGCCGATAAGAGGGCCATGAATCGGTTTCTAGGGCTGCCGGCGGATTTCACACCTTCTTACCCAGCGCCAACACAAACCCGGTGTAGGTGCGGGTATACCTCTGTAGAGAGGCCTCTATGGCATGTGTCGGATAGAGGGGTGAACGGGGTTTATTGCAGGACGTGCTGGCCGGATGGAATTGAGAGGCCTTGAATGATGCGGGCCGGGCTTGATACCGGCTAGCGGGCCTTCCGAGGGGCGCCCTCCGCAACGCTTGGTACTTGCTGACAGCTTTCGCCCGTTCGTTCCCAATCGAAGCCCGGCAACTATCCCGCGCTGCTGTTTCGTGCGCGTCCATCCGCGCCGCCGCATCTGAAGGCCGTTTCGGAGGCTCTAGAACCCCGCATACCTGTCAGCGTCGAGGTGACAGGCTAAAACGGCCCACAGACAAGGCGATGTATTTACCTACCAAATCCACCCATAAAATGCAAGAGCGGGATTCCATTTAAGCCCGATAAATGCTAGGTTAGATGAGAAGTTGGAGGTGCGCGTGGATATAGCGGAGGCCAGGAAAATAGCCGCAATAGTTGGAACCGCCGATGACGGATGCAGCCATTGCGTAAGAGGCTTAACAGATAGGCTAAACGACGCCTTCCCAGATTTTGTTTGGCATCCGACTGATGAGCCACAGCGAGAGATGCCGGCGTTGTCAACAGACAGCGACGACGCCACCACTATAGGAATAGTGGTCGCTGTATCGCGAAAAGATAAAGGCCCCGGCGACCCGCGTTAGCAGATCAAGCCGGGGCCAGTACCGCGCTACTCAACAGCCGGGAGGGGGCCGACCGGAATGCGCGATCTCTAAAATGATTTCCTATCGAAGCCGTGTGCGATGCAGACGCGATCAGCAATTTCATCAAATTCGGCGTTGTGCTGCGTCTTCGGCGTCTCCGACCGATTGATGTGCTGGTACAGATGGATTTGTTCGTGAGCCATAGAGGCCATGAGCATAAAGGTGCTGCCCACGAGTCTTTCAGAGATGGCGATTTCCACTTCGGTAGACCGCCGATACCCCTGCATGTGCGAGAAGCGATCCCTGTAACGCTTTACACTGAATTTCACCTTGCTGGCTGGCGGCAGATTCAGTTCATCAAGTGGCGACGTTGCCCTCAGGTATTCATATGCCCTTGCGAGGTTCATCGGCGTAAGCCGCAGCGTCATGCAGAGAGACGCCTTGCAACAAGCTGGGCATAGCCGCCTATGTCGTGCCAGGAATCGAAATGGTCTTGGTTGCCGTTCAAAATTCGCGACACCTTGACCGCGATATGATCCAGGGCCTCGCGCTGATCTGGCGCCAATTCATTCCAGCGGCCGTTCATTCGAAACGCAGCCTTGATAGCCTGGGCAATGACAGATTGATCTACAAATGAGCCGTACTCGCGGCCACGCTGTTCTAGCGTTCCCTCGATATTCATGTTCCCTCGGATGCGGTTAAATTAGATGTGCCCAGTCGCCGCCGTATTTGGCGCGGTGGTATTGCTGCAAGCTCATGCCGGTATATTTGCGGCACAAATAGTCCAGCGAGAGCGGCATGGGGCAGTGTTCGCCGTTTTGCACCTCGTTCAGGATCACGATACCGCGCCAGTGCCGCTGACCCTGCGCACCGCGATACGGCTCCTCGTGAACGTAGCAGCTGCCGGCCTGAATGCCCCACCATGTCTTACCGTTGCCCATGATCTTGGTGCCCATATCCAAGCCCTGCTGATGGCCGTGGACGAAGGACGCACCGATCTTTGTGAGCTTGTTGACGATGGAGCCACCGATGGGCCGGTTGCTGTGCGATGCCTGGAAGTAATGGCTGTAGAGTATGCCATCTAGTTCAACGACTTTTAGGAAGTCGTGGCGCTCCCAGTCACGAGTATCGCACTGGTCTGAGCCGATAGTGCCAAGCCACTTGGGATTGTTATTCGCAGCGCGGTCGGCGCGTATCTCGTGGTTGCCGGTGATGAAGACCTTGCGCGGATTCCAGCGCGCCCTATGTCTTGTCCGCCTGCGCTCAATCTCCGCATCCATAGGCTTGCAGAGAGTTGCGAATGCGGCATTACCAACCGCAACGTCATCAGCATACCGCGCACCTTCAAGTGGTGCGGAGCCTGGCTCTTCATGCCCGTTAAGGCTAGGATGGTCCCAATGGTCCCCTAGGTGAATGACAACATCGGGCCTATAGTGAACTATGGCCTCTGCGATCCATTCAAGGTGGTCGAGTGGAACGCCGGGACGGACTTGGGTATCGGGTATAATCAGGTGACGCCTTGGCCCCTCAGCCATGTTAATGCCTCACGAATGAGTAAATGGCGGCACCAATGCCAAACAGCCACCCGATCAGACCGCCAACCATCAGGATGGCGTTGAAGGCCCCGCCCCCCTGCGCAGCTATCTTTTCCAAGGCTTTGATCGAGTCTTTGATTTCCGAAACATCGCCCTGGACCGCAGACATTTCGGCCTCAAGGCGGGCCAAGCGTTCAACATCACTATGCGGCATAGGCCGCCAAGTCTGGCGATTGTGCCGGTTTCTGATATGACTCATTCGCCATGTTCAGCCTGTTTAAGAGGTTGGGGATGGAAGTCGGGGCCGCTGTTCTTCGCGGGAGAGCGGCCCCGGCGCTGTGTTACTTCGTTGCGACGCCGTTGAGCTTCTCATACATACGCATACTGCCAAGGCCCAACATGCCGGCAAGCAGCGTCAGAAGCGTTCCCATATCGAGGCTGGGATAATCTACGATGCGCCCAAACCACTGCGACAAGAACATGGCGAACGGACGGAAAATAAACTGAGACAGAAGGCCGAGAGCGCAAACCCAGCCAACGGCGGGCCGCCAACCGGAAACGAACAGATTTGGGTTAGCCGCCTCGGCCGCGTTGACGGCGTTCTGCGCCTTGGCGATGTCCGTATCAGCCGTCAGCTGCGCCAGTTCGCCAGTCTGCGTCATCTTCAGCAGCTCAAGCTTCGCCGCGTCTTTTTGCGCCGGGTCAGGCCAGAGACGGTCGATCAGCTTACCACCGATGTCGAGCGCGGCAGAGATTGGGTCAAATGCCATTATTCAATCACCTCAAGGATTTTGTCTTTGCTGGCCGCGACGGCCTTGCGCAAAGCGGGGCCGATCACGATGCAGCCGTGCGATGCGTCATGCTGTGAATTGTCGCCATGAATGCGAAACAGTGAGCGGCCGAAGGTGTTAGTACCTTCCAGTGGGTCCAGGTTCATTACGCACGGGCCAAGATGCGGATGGTCGTATGCGGGGCCGATGCTGTATTTGCCGATGGGGATGGGGCCGACGCCTTGAACGGCAATCATTTTTGGGTTGTTGCGGCCTTCGTCACGGCCGGAATAACCTGAACCAACCCGCAAGGCGTCATGTCCGAGCCAGCCGGTTTCGATGCGGTAGAGCCAAGGCATCGCTAGCCAATCCTCCACCCTGACCCGTCATGGTAGACGGGCACATTGTTTGATCCGCCGCCAACCGCAGAGGTGGCGAACGTCGTAGAATTGGCGTCTGATACGAAGGAGCGAGCTCCCTTGGCGCCGGTCGGGAGCGTTCCGACGGTATAGACCTTCGTCCCGAGCGTTCCGTTGCCAGTCGCAGTCGTACCGCCGATGATAAGGCTGCCGTCAGTCTGAACGACGGGGCCAAGGATTGAATCACTCGCGTTGTAGGCGATGGTGAGCGCGGTTGTGCCGTGACCGGAGCCCGGTCCCATAAGCCACGCTTTTCCGCTCGCGGCTCCGTCGATAAAGCGTATCGAATCGCTGCTTACGCTATTATTGGAAATGTTGAACTGGCTTGTGAGAGCTGCACCACCAACGCCAGCTTTGCCAGTCACCGCTAGCGTTGACGAGGCAGAGGTCGCCCGTGTGAGCGTGATATTGCCAGTCGATGTACCGCCCAGGGTAATCGTACCGGACCCCTTGGCATCGACTGTAAGGTTTTCATTTGTACCAGACGAATTTACCGAAATGGAGGCGCCTGACGCAGCCGCCCTGCCCGTGACCGTGATGCCAGTAGCGGCGCTTGGCGCAGATCCATCGACTTTTAGAGCGGGGTTGGTAGTTCCATTTGCGCCGACGCTTAGACTGGTGACAGTCAAATTCGAAGACGGCTTCCCGCCGGCGCTCCAAGAGAACGTAAAGAAGTCAGTCTGCGTGGCAAAGTCATCCGAAAGCGTCGAAAATCCCAGAAAGCCGGATGCGCCATAGATGACAGAGTTTTTCAGATTGGTGCCGGCACTGCTAGTGGCAAACTGAAATGTCGGCTGCGAACCGTCGCTAACACCAGGAAAGGAAGTGCCCATGCTAATCATGGTGAAAGCGCCGGGCCAAGGTGTACCCGTGACGGGAATTTGGCTCAGATAAACGGTAATAGTCTCATTGGCGAGCGAGCCGCCATTGTCCCACAGAACCTGAACATTCGTATTCGTGGAGAATGAGACACTGGAAATGGTGCCATAGATGGTGCCAGTGGATGAGCCGACAGCCTTAACGCGGCGGTACTTGTGATAGACTGTGCTGACATCTACGCTGTTGATGCGAAATGCGTTGCCGCTGACGTAGACAACCTTGCCAACATCGGTGCCGTCACCAGAGCCGTAGCGGAACCAGATCAGATCGTTGAACGCAGATCGCGCATCCGCCATGTTTGCGCGGGCAGAATTGTTCACAACACCGGGGTTCATCCCCTCGTCCCAGTTAATGCCAGTGTTGGCATTGATGTTGTTCGCGGCAGTTGTGGAATAGGTATTGTAGCCAGTCATGGCGATTTGCGATTACCTATGAAATGGGGTAAAAGACCCTTCCCCTAGGAAGCGGCCCGTATGGAGCTCTCAACGGCTCTCGCCATTGTGATTGGAACGCCAATTCAGAAGGCGTTCGTGAAGTTAGTTTTGCGAGCCAGCGAGCGAAGGCGCCTGCGTCGAGCTGATAAGCGCGAGCGGAAGGCGAAGCGGACTTAGGGCCGAAGCCGCTTGTGGTGCCCACGCCGGGCGTGAGCCGCTTAATGCGGCGCGCATCGCGACTTGGCCGGGTTTGGTATAAAGAGCCGCGCCCAACGCTGCCGGGATCGCCATAGTTGGCGCCACCGTCGAGCCGCCAGAAAGAAGCAATGGCAATGAAGTAGCCAGCGCCCTACCCGTGGTCCCGGAATCAGGAACAGAACTCGGAAGAACTTGGTTTGCCGCGTCTGACAAGTCCTGATTCAGTGCCTTGCCGCGTGCGTAGGCATTTTTGCCAGCGGTCTTATCCATTGCCTTTACGGCGTTGGCATACTGAGGTGCAGTAAATACGCCGTCCTTGGACCCGACAGAGCTTGCCGCGCGACGGATGCGGGCATACTGAGCAAACGCTGCATTGGTGTCTTTAAGCGTTTGGGCTTGGATCGGGTTGCTGCGCTCAAGCATGTCATTAAAGGCCGACTGGGCCTCGGTGACGAGGTGGCCAAGCGCCTGCTCGTCAGCGTCACCGCTGCTGAGCTTTTCGCGCGCAATTTTTCCGAGATTTTGCTGAGCATCCTTCAGTGCGTCGCCAGTGAGCGTGCCAGACTGTACCCGGTCCAGGATTTGGGCCTTCAGCACATTGTTGAATCGATCCAGCGTATCCTGCTTGGCGCCTAATCCGATTGCGTTTGTCCCGATAGCGTTGATGTCTGATGCGAACTGATGGTCAAGGACACCTGTCATATTCGACAATGTGCTGTCGTAACTGTCTTGGATTGCCTTATGGACAAAATCGACACCCTCGCGGCCGACGGGCACATTGCTGGGAAGCTGCTGGCCAATGGGCTTCAGGGAGTTGTCAAGAACTGCACGGTTGAACCCCTGCACACTGTCCGCTTGGGCACTTTTAATCATGTGCCCGACGACCGGCAGCGACGTAAACTTGTCTTCAAAATCCTTGGCAACGCCGCCAAGAGTCTGTCCGGGCGTCAGGGGTATTTTGGCCGCCATTAGCTTCTGAACAGCGGGGGAAAGCGCAGGAGAAATAATCTTTTGAAGGCCGCCAAGGGCCGCATCCGTCGTCTTCCCAAGAACTCCGCTTACAGCCGCGTCACCAGCGATCCCTAGAGGCGTCTTTTTGTCCGACGTCAGGGCCCCGAGGGCCGCGCTGCCGCCGAACGCACCAAGCGGTGCAAGGCCGACCATTGCAGGAACGTCGCCCGCGATTTTGCCTAAAAGGCCAGGTTCAGCACCGCTCGGATTTGCAGGGTTGCGAAGAGCGTCGGCAGATTCAGCGAGGCCGTGGCCGCCAGAGATAGCACGGACAATTGCATCAGCCCCGGGGATATATTTACCGCCAAGCTCAGCGGCATTGCCAAGAAGCTTGCCGACACTCTGCTCGAAGCCAAGCGACTGACTTGTGTGCGTCGTACCGTCATTTAGCTGCGCTAGAACTGCTTTATCCGTCACCGGCTTCATGCTGGAAGACTGTGCGCCTAGCTGCTCGAGGACTTCTGGATCAGTTACCGGCGTCATTCTTCCATCCACTGACCATTGACCTTGTGGTAGGTCTTGCCGCCGATTGTCTTGGTCTCGGTGACGCCGCCTGCACCATGCATCTCAAGCTGGGCGCGCGTTTCCGGGGCCAAATAATCCTCGAAGTCGTTGAGCCCGGTGCTTTTCTGGTACTGCTGGTGAAGGCCGCTTAGCTGGCCCGCCATGAGACCCTTGTAGGTCTGGATGACACCGGCAAGCTGCTGAGGCGAACTCGCAGCGCTGATATTGCGGGCAGCTTCCTCGCGGTCACCAACGCCGCCACCGGCGCCAACAATGGCCTTCACGATTTCATCACCAACGAGCTGCTTGGCTGCGTTGAAGTTGGTCGGGGCCGGGCGACCCGTCTGCTGGCCGATAAACTGACCGATGCGATTGACGGCCTGAATATCACCATTGCCCAGGGCCTGCGAAAGCTGACCGAGCTGATCGAGATGCTGCACGGCGACATTCAGGCTGCGAACGGTATTGCCATTCTTGCCGGTGGCGAAATCATTGCGCGCCTTGGTTTTGGAGCCGTACTGCGTGGCGTCGTACTGCGGGTTGTACTGGTTGACAGCGCTGGCAAGCTGGGCGCCGTAGGGCGAGCGCATTGCCATGCCTGTTAGGGGCGCCTGACGATACGTAGCAATGGCCTTCACGGTGCTTTGCAGGTTCGGGGGGAGAGTTTTGAGATAGGCGTCGCCCGTTAGCGGCTGACCATCGGCACCAGTCGGAACAGAGGCGGCCTGATTGCCACCGCTGTAAATAACCTTGCCGGTGACGGGATCAACCAGCGTTCCGCCGAACCCGACTTCTGTCGGCTTATGGAGCTGAGCCTGCGAAATGCCGATTTCTGCCTTTTGGTACTTCGTAAGCGGGGCATCGGCCGCGATCTGGCCTTCCTGACGCTTGATGCCAAGCTGCTGATCGATGGCCCCCTGCGACAGCATATCCGAGCCCTGCTTCACAACCGGGTTGCCGGAGATGTCCTTGTAGACCACGGCATCGGGCTTGAAGCCCATCGCCTTCTTTTCGTCGGAAGTCATGGGCGTAAGCGCCGCATCCTGAATGCTCTGCTGGCGCTCGGCGTTCTTGGCCGCCAAGTTCAGAAGCAGCGGCATACCAACGGACGGGTCCGCGTTCTTCAGCAGCGGCAACAGGCCAGCGGCACCCGAGCCAAGCATCTGACCAGCGGGGCCATTGTATGAGATACCACCGGGGGCCGGGGCCGTAGCACCGCCACCGGGAAGCGACAGGTTTACCGGGGGACGCGCGGCAGGGGCCGGACCACCCGGCAACTGCGGAGCGGTCGCATCCAACTGCGTCATGCCCGGCGCAACACCGGGAGCGCCAACCGTCGGCGGCGTGGGCGTACCAGAGCCGATGAGCGAGCGAAGCATCGCCTGATAGCGATTGCGGTCACCCTGCTGGGCAATGACGTTGTTGACGGCCTGAAAGAATGGATCCCAATTGTAGCTAACCGACATGGATTAAAGGTCCAACAAGCTAGAGAACAGCGAGCCGCCCGAACTTGTCGGCGCTCCCAACAGGCTGACACCCGCACCCAACAGGCCGGGAACGATGGACTGGGACGGCTGCGTGCCGGTCGATGTTCCGCTGGTAGAACCGCCAAGGCTCCCGAGGCCCGAAACGACACCCGCGTAGTTGTTGAGCAAATTCCACGGCTGGGTTTGGGTGTAGTTGTAGCGGTTCAGTAGGTCGCTGATATTGGCTTGGTTCTGGTTCTGATATGCCGTGCCGACATTCAGCAGGTTGTTTAGATCGGTGTAGTCCTGATTTGCGAGCGTCGGCGCCAGTGTCGCGGCAGCGATGGACTGGCCAGCCTGCGTGTTCTGGGCATTATTCAGCGACGTGGCGGTGCCAGCCCGGAAGTTCGCCTGGTTCAAAGCATTCTGGGAAAGCTGGCCGCCAGCATTCAATAGATTGGTAAGCTGGTTCTGCCCCATGCCGCCAAGAAGACTGGTGAGCGAGACGTTGCGATTGAGGTCGTTCGCGGACAGGTTGCCGGCATTGGCAACGGCATTGTTCTGAGAGTTATAAGCGTTGATGTTGTTGTTGACGGCCTGGTTGTAGTTGCTGCCGTATATGTTCGCGGCCAAGTCGCCAAGATTACGGGTAAGCGCCTGCTGGTCTGCAACTGATCCGGTACGCCCGCCAAGGCCAAACTGAGCCTGTACGGCGTCGATGACCGGATTCGATGCCGCCTTGAACATGCTGTCCAAATACGGATTGACGTTCGTCGGGTTGGTGCTGGGGCCGCTCTGCGCCATCTGCTGGGCTTGGGGAAGTGCGGCGTTCCGCTGACCGATTTGGGATTGCGTCAGGCCAGCATAGGGATTCGCCTGCGTGGCCTGCTGGGTAAGGGCGCTACCGGGATCATTGTACCCCGACAGAAGGCCTTTCAGCGCATCCTGGCCGGGAGTGGATTGCGGCTGCACGAGATTCATGACCGCATTATTGGCCGCGTTGACGACGGGCGAGCCGTTAATGGCCCTCTGTTGGGTCAGGTCTAGCCCAAGCTGTGTCGTATCACTGAGAGGCGCAACCGTGCTGAAGGGCGCATAAGAAGAGCCCTTGTTGTACAAGCCCTGCGCCTGGCTCATGAGGTCCGTCAGGTAAGGCTGAGAGCCTGACCACGGAGCCGAATTCTGAATGGTATTGGTGGAAGTCTGGCCGCCGCCTGAAGACATTAGAGTTTTTTCGCCATCACATAGGAAGCGAGCCGGTAGTCATCCAAGAACTTGGTCCACCCTTTGCGCGCAAAAAACCTGATTTCCTCGCAGCCCTCCTCTTTCGCCCACTTCTCGAACTCGCCGCGAAGATCAAAGAAATCCTTCATGTTCGCGCCACCGAACAACTCGATGTTGGCAATGAACTTGCCGGTCACGAACTTCTGAAGCGAGGTTACGCCGGCCGCAACGATCTGCTTTT
>Ga0310811_10000786_pt1 | contig 40744 bp, 29 predicted proteins | sample YCmetagenome_FD_207642 | JGI IMG/M metagenome (GOLD analysis project Ga0310811, IMG submission 207642) | Soil microbial communities from experimental microcosm in Duke University, North Carolina, United States - YC | ecosystem: Engineered > Artificial ecosystem > Soil microcosm > Unclassified ...
GTCAAAATGATCAATGTTGATACACTGGAAGAACTCGAACACGCGCTGGGACCCAGGACCGCCATGGTATACCTTACGGCAGGCGAAAAAGGTCCTTTCTCAGTGGAAACCGTTTCGAAACTGACCCGCCCAAAAAATATTCCGCTCCTGGTGGACGCCGCGGCAGAAGACCTCACCGTCCCCTGCATTCATCTTGAAAAAGGCGCCAATATAGTCGCCTACAGCGGCGGCAAAGCCCTCTGTGGCCCCCAGTGCTCGGGAATCCTGCTCGGCCAGAAAGATATCCTTCAATCGGCCTGGCAGGCCAGCTCCCCCCATCACGGCCCGGGACGGGACAACAAGGTAGGCCGCGAAGAAATGATCGGCGCCCTGGCCGCCATCGAAGCGTGGGTCACCTTCGATCACAAGGAACAATGGACCAAATGGCTTTCCTATCTCGATACCGTAGCCAAAAAACTCGCGTCTGTCGACTCCGTAAGAACAAGCGTACGCAATCCCACCGGTCTGTCCAATAACAGCCCGGCCCTCGTCATCTCCTGGGATCCCGCAAAGCTCAATATCACCGGCGAAGAACTGGCCGAAGAGCTCGGACGGAACAAGCCAAGAATAGCCCTTGCCTTCGGAGCCAAACGCAATGCGCCCAGCGAACCCGGGCTCACCACGATCAACATCACCGCCGGCCAGATGCAGCCGGGCGAAGACAAGATCGTCGCCGACCGGATCTATGGCGTGCTGACCACCAGGCGCAGCCCAAAGCCAAATTCCATGAAAGCCCCGGCTTCGAACATCACCGGGCGCTGGGATGTGCTGGTCACCTTCTATAGCAGCCAGAGCTCCTATACCTGGACTATCGAGCAGGACGGCAACTGGCTTCAGGGCGTTCACACCGGGACCTTCTCTACCCAGAATATCCTTGGGACAATGGAAGGCAGCGAGGTCAAACTTCGCAATCATGATCGTCCCGCCGGGGATAACCTTTCATTCACCTTCACCGGTCAGGTCAGCGGCGATACCATGAGCGGGTCGATCTACATGGTGGAATACGGCGTCGCCAAATTCACCGCCACCCGCTACAAATACAAAGAGGAACGCAGCCCCATTACCGTACCCGGTGGACCACCTCTTGCAACTTAATCTAAAGATCTTTTCACTTTTAAAAATTAATCATGTTCTATTCCCAATATAACAGTACCCTCCGCCGGCTCGCCGGATCGCCCGTCTCCCGGTGCCGATCGGTTGCAGCGTCACCCGCTTCCCGGTTCCGCGCGGCTGCAGTCATTCTCCTCTGTCTGATCGGCACCACCCTGAGCTTGTCCGCACAGCCATATGACCTCCTGCTAAAGGGCGGACATATGATCGACCCGAAAAATAAGATCGACGGCAACATGGACCTGGCCATAACCGCAGGCAAGATCGCACAGGTCGCGCCCTCCATCCCTGCGACCAATGCCAAAAAGGTCATCGATGTGACCGGCCTCATCGTTACCCCGGGCATCGTCGACATGCACGTACATGTATTCTGGGGAACTGACCCCAACTCCTACCTGGCTAATGCGCACGACGGCCTGCCGCCCGATGCATTCTCCTTCAGGGCCGGCGTGACCACGATGGTGGATTGCGGATCTTCCGGATGGAGGAATTTCAGACAGTTCAAAGAGCAGACCATCGACAGATCGCAAACGCGCATTCTTGCCTTTATCAACATCGTTGGAGGGGGGATGTTCAGCCGTTATGACGAACAGAACGTCGACGACATGAGTCCCCTGATGACGGCCAATATGATCACGAAACTCTACCCAAACCTCATCGTCGGGATAAAATCCGCCCATTACTGGGGTGACTTCACCTCGGTCGACAAAGCCCTGCAGGCAGGAAAGATGGCCAACGTCCCCGTGATAGTCGACTTCGGCGAACACGATCCGCCCAACTCCATCGAAGAGCTGTTTATGAAACATTTTCGCCCGGGAGATATCTTTACCCATGCCTTCGCCGACGGTCCCAAAGAAAGAGAGACACTCGTGGACGATGCCACCGGTAAGGTAAAACCGTTTGTCTTCGAAGCAGAGAAAAAAGGAGTGATCTTCGATGTAGGCCATGGTGGAGGCGCATTCGCCTGGCGACAGGCCGTTCCCGCTATAAAACAGGGACTGCTGCCAGGTACGATCAGCAGTGACCTTCATACCCAGAGCATGAACAGCGGCTTTAAAGACATGACTAACCTGATGTCCAAATTCCTCAATATCGGTATGACTTTGCAGCAGGTGATCGAGAAGTCTACCTGGGCCCCTGCCCTTGTCATCAAACATCCTGAGCTGGGGAACCTCAGCGTGGGTTCGGAAGCAGACGTAGCCGTGTTCAGCATAAGAAAAGGGAATTTCGGTTTTATGGATACCAAGAGAACAAAACAAAAAGGCACCCAGAAGCTGGAGGCGGAGCTGACGCTGCGCGCCGGGAAAATAGTCTGGGACCTCAACGGACTGAGCGTCCCTGATTGGGATCAGAAGCCAGCCAACTAACCTATTTACATCTTTTAAAAAAATCACCATGCAAACAGAAGAAAGAAGATCAGCACTCAAGAAATTATCTTTGTCCCTATTGTCAATTATCGGTGTTGGCTCCATGGCCAAAGCCGCAGCAACCGGACCGGCAAGCACCGCAGCAACCAGCTCAGCAAGCACCGTGACCGGCACAGCCGGAACTCCCCAAAAAGAGGTCTCCGGCATCGTCTACGACCAGGAAGTCCCCATGTTCTCCAACAGCACCAAACTGGGCAACCTGGTATTCATAGCCGGCAAAGGCGCCCATTTCAATGGCGATATCAAGTCACATACCGAAGCCGTCCTCAAGGACCTCGAAGCGGAGCTCGTCAAAGCCGGCTCATCGATGGAAAAAGTGCTCAAAGTAAGTGTGTTCCTTAACGACATAGCCGACTTCGATGGCATGAACTCCGTTTATAAAGGCCGTTTCGGAAGCAAACCACCCGTGCGCACTACCGTGGCAGTGGCAAAAGGCGGTGTTCCCGGCAACTCCCTCGTGGAAATGGATTGCATTGCTTACATTTAGGTTAGCGCTAAATTATACAGCTAATGAAAACACTACCAACAGGCATCGTCATGGTATTTTTAGCCATGACGATGTCTTTACAACTCCCTGCCCAGACCATACCAAAAGAGGAACTGATCTTTTTGACCTCCGAATGGAAGGGCGAACGCTTTGCCGATGGCAGGCCAAAGATTCCCGCAGCCCTCATCGAACGCGCCAAAAAGATCGGCATCGAAGAAGCCTGGCAGGTCTTACAGAACGAAGGATATAAGAACCAGTTCGAAGGCAACTGGAAGATGGTGCATGATGACGTGCCCGTCGTAGGAAGAGCGCTGACAGCCCGGTTCATGCCCAGCCGCCCCGATATCGAACAGAAGATCATGACCAGGGGCAAACAGGAAGGACGTACCGGGAATACCAATTCCTGGCCGATCGACCAGCTTTCTCCCGGAGACGTGTATGTCGCCGACGGCTTTGGCAAGATCGCCCAGGGAACCCTCATCGGCGACAATCTCGGGAACGCCATCTTCAACAAGTCCGGCAATGGGGTCATCTTCGACGGCGCAGCCCGTGACCTGTCCGGCTTGTCGGAAATAAAAGGTTTCAATGCATTCGTTCGCGACTTCGATCCTTCCTTCCTCGAAGGAATGGTGCTGATGGGTTTGAACACCCCTATCCGCATCGGCCATGCCATCGTATTACCGGGTGACCTGGTCCTTTCCGAAAGAGAAGGCGTGCTGTTCATCCCGGCCCATATGGCGGACCTGGTCGTCACGACAGCCGAGTTCATAGCCGTCAAAGATGAGTTCGGTCATGCCATGCTGAAAGCCGGCCGCTATAACAGCGGCCAGATCGACAGCCAGTGGACCGACAAATTGAAAGACGACTTCCTTCAATGGCTGGACCAGCATCCCGACAAGCCACGTTTTACACGCAGCCAGCTGGATGAATTCATGAAAAAAAGGACCTGGTAAAAAATAACGCAGCGAATACATAAAATAACCCCGCCAATACATAAAGATGAAGATTACCGTACACCAGGTGGCATTGGGATTGAGCACCCTCAACCTCCTGACAGCACTGATAATGCTGGTGAATGGAAATATCAAAGAGGCCGGCCCCTTCCTGGTTGCCTTCTTCCTTTGCCTGGCTTTTGCCCTGAGAGGCTGGCCCAGGCTCAAAGGATTTACCTACACGATAGTTATCATGGCTGCCGTCACCGCGGCCCTGTATTATCCGTTCGCCTTTATTCAATACAGGGGCTTCGTATTTGCCACGCTCATTACTCCGTTGATCCAGCTGATCATGTTTGGAATGGGCACCTCTATGAGCCTCGACGATTTTGTCGGCGTGGTCAGGACACCCAAAGGGGTACTTATCGGTGTTTTTAGTCATTACCTCATTATGCCGTCGGTAGGGTTCGCGCTGGCAAGTATCAGCGGCTTCAACTCGGAGATCGCAGCGGGCATCATCCTGATCGGCTGCTCTCCCAACGGGATGGCATCGAATGTGATCTCCTATCTCGCGAAAGCCAATGTCGCCCTGTCCATAACCATTACCGCCATCTCCACCCTGCTTGCACCGCTGATGACGCCCCTGCTCATGAAAATGCTGGCAGGAGCCTTTATCAAAATAGATATGCTCAGCATGATGTGGGACATCCTCAAAATGGTCATCCTCCCCATTGCTGCCGGCCTGGCGGTCAACAGGCTGCTAAGGGGAAGGGGAGCCTGGCTCAACCGCGTGATGCCACTGCTCTCCATGGTCAGCATTGCCTTTATCATCGTCATCATCACCGCCGCAGGCAGGGACAGCCTGCTCACCATCGGCCCTTTATTACTGCTCCTGGTCCTGGTACACAATCTCTTCGGTTATACCTTCGGTTACTGGACTGGCCGGCTGTTCAGACTGAATGAAAGGGATTGCCGCACCATCGCGATCGAAGTAGGTATGCAGAATGGTGGACTGGCTTCCGGTATAGCCAAAGGAATGGGAAAAATTGCAACAGTTGGACTGGCGCCGGCTATATTCGGCCCACTGATGAATATCACCGGCTCGGTTCTCGCATCCTGGTGGCATCGCCATCCTCCCAGGGACAACGACCCCACAAACTATAATACCTGAACCGCCACGTGTTTCTTTATAAAATCGGGATCGATATCGACACCCGATCCCGGCCCCGTCGGCACCTTGATCTTTCCGTTCTCCAGCTTCAGTGAAGACGTCTTACACTCGATAGGGATCTTTGCATATCCTTTGAATTCGATATGGGCCCCTGCATTAGGAACGGTAGACATAAAATGCATCATATAAATAAAACCGAAACCATCTGTCAGGTGCGGCGTACACTGCTTACCCATCAGCCCGGCCATACGCGCCACGCTGGTCGATCGCAGCATGCCGCCAAAATAATATTGATCAGGCTGCACTACGTCAAGCCCCTCATGGGCCATATACCAGCGAAACTCTTCTATGCCATGCTGCTGCTCGCCGCCCGCAATAGGGATCGTTACGGCATCCTTCACCTGTTTGGTCCGCTCCAGCCAGTCATACTGGACTGGCTCCTCGAAGAAACTATACTTGTATTCCGCCAGTAATTTTCCGACACGGATAGCATCTTCTACCCCATAATATCCGTTGGCATCGGCATATAAGGCGAAATCATCGCCGAACGTCTTGCGCATGAGTGGAATGATCTGCTCCGTCCGACCCGCAGGACCACGGGCATCTATGTCTTTTGTCTCCCACATCAACGCCCCCACCTTGATCTTTAAGGCGTTTGCCTTGCTTTCCGCCACGGCCTGCCTGATCAGCGCCAACGATTCGTCGAGAGGCTTTGCCCTCCATTCTGTAGCCTGGTATAAGGAAACGTGCGTGTTGTGAATGCTCCCGATAAGCTCACCCATGGATTTTCCGGCTATACGGCCCATCATGTCCAGTATGGCAAATTCAATGGTCGCTACAGGGATGCCAAGGGCGTAGCCCTTGCATCGATAGTTCAGGTTGTAGATATACGCCTTCTCCATCAGCTCATCGAGCCGCCGCGCATCCTGGTTGACAAAGAACGGCTGGAGATTATCGACAAAGATCGGATACAGCACCCGCATATGCCCATGGGCTACCGAATAACCTTCTGCACCGTCCCTGGAGCGTATATGGCATATAAAAGACCCCTGGTAATGGATCAGTTCCAGGGTCTCAATAATGACAGGATTGGGAAACAGCTCCTTCTTAAAAATTGGCTTTGCCAGAACAGCATCCAGCTCATCATACCTGTGCTGCAGCTCATCGCGTTCGTTCCTGGCCGCGGGAGCCTTGCAAAAAGGCAGGCTGATTGCAGCCGCACCAAGACCGCCCGCCATTACGTTGGAAAGAAATTTACGCCGGTTATTGCCCATATTATACGTTTTTATATTATAAAGCTGGTTCTTATCCGGCGGCATCCCGCAGGTTAGACCAGGCCAAAACTGTAATACAACAGGATAATAAAAAAGACAGCCATCACTTTTAGCAGGGTCAGCATGAAAATGTCCTTATAAGACTGCCGGTGCGTCAGCCCCGTAATGACCAGCAGCGTCAGGACACTGCTGTTGTGTGGAAGCGTATCCATTCCGCCGCTCGCCATGGACGCAACTCTATGTAATACTTCATTGGGAATGCCCTGTGTCATAGCCTTCGAAAGAAAAATGTCCTTCATCGAAGCCAGCGCAATACTCATTCCTCCCGAAGCCGAACCGGTAATACCGGAAAGTGTCGTGACCGCAACGGCCTCGTTCACCAGTACGTTTCCAAAAACGGAAGCCATCCCCTTTTCTATGACCTTAAAACCGGGCAATATCGCGATCACCGCTCCAAATCCATACTCGGATGCCGTATTCATCGCCGCCAGCAGCGCACCGCCGATCGAAATATTTATTTCTTTTTTGATGTTCTTCAGGTGCCGGAATCGCAACAGCACGATCACCAGGATTCCCAGCACCAATGCCGTCGATACGCTCCATACAGGAATAAAAGGCTTCAGGTCCAGTCCTGATCCGCCTTCGATCCCGAACGCGGGAAAACTGAATGCTTTTCCATAATAACGATCCAGCACGGTATTGAACACCTTATTGCTCACGACCACTATAAACAAAGGTAATATGGCAATCCATACGGATGGCAGCCGCTCACCGGAGAATGTCTCGGGTTCGTTGATGTGATCAATGCCATAACCTTCACTCCTCCGCGCCGCTTTCCTCTTCTGCCACTGCAGATAAAGCACTCCGAAGATCAAAATGAACATACCACCGCAGAAACCCAGCCAGGGAGCGGCCCAGGTCGTAGTGTGAAAAGCCCCCGTAGGAATGATATTCTGTATCTGCGGCGAGCCGGGGAACGCGTCCATCGTGAAAGTAAATGCCCCCAGCGCTATAGTTGCAGGGATCAGCCGTTTTGGAATGCCGGCGGATTTGAACAGGTCGGCTGCAAACGGATATACAGCAAAGGCCACCACGAACAAAGATACTCCGCCATACGTCAATATGGCCCCCAGCACCACGATGGCTGGCATAGCATTCCCCGCACCAAACAATTTTATGACCGTCCGGGCAATAGACCCAGCCATCCCGCAGGCCTCAGTAAGCTTTCCGAATACGGCACTCAACAGGAAAACAGGAAAGAACAGCTTGATAAAACTGACCATCTTTTCCCCGAACACCCAGCTGTATACCGGCATTGCCAGGTAAGGCAGGGTCAGCAATACCGCCGCCAGGGCGGCGATCGGCGCGAACAGGATCACGCTATACCCCCTGTAAGCCGCGAAGATCAATAGCGACAACGATATTAATATGACTACAATATTCATTATTTCGACGGCGCCGGGTTGAATCGCCTTACCCGTAAAGCCGCCTGCTCGCGGTGTCCCATAAACCCTTCGATCTCGCAAAGACGCATCGCATATTCTCCCACCAGCGCACTTGCGGATGCTGTGCATCTCTGGTAAGTACAGGTCTTTAAGAACTTACCCACCCACAAGCCGCCGGTATACATAGCAGCGCCCTTCGTAGGCAAAATATGATTTGTGCCGATCACCTTGTCGCCGTATGCTACATTGGTCTCAGGCCCGAGGAATAACGCACCGTAGTTCTTCATTCGTTTCAGGAAGAATTCAGGGTCCTTCGTCAGGACTTCGACATGTTCATAAGCCAGCTTATCCGCTTCTGCCGCCGCCTCGGTTTCGTCGTCTACCAACAGTATCATCCCATTATCCTGCCAGGCAATTCTGGCCACATCCCCGGTAGGCAATACGCCTAGCTGTCTTTCTATCTCCACGATCGTCTCCTCCGCAAGCCGGCGGGACGTGGTGATCAGCGCGCCGGGCGAAGTAGGCCCGTGCTCGGCCTGCCCCAAAATATCACATGCCACCATCTCCGCATCAGCCGTTTCATCCGCTATGATCAAAACCTCCGTCGGTCCGGCAAACAGGTCGATGCCTACCCTGCCGAACAGCTGCCTTTTGGCTTCCGCCACATATGCGTTGCCAGGTCCCACGATCATATTCACAGGAGCCATCGTCTCCGTGCCCACTGCCATGGCCACCACCGCCTGCACTCCTCCAAGAATATAGATCTCATCCGCGCCGGCCAGCTTCATGGCCGCCACCGTTTCAGCGGGTATCCCACCCTTCGTCGGAGGGGTACAAGCGATCACTCTTTCTACACCGGCCTCTTTCGCGGTAATAATACTCATGTGAGCAGAGGCGATCATCGGATACCTTCCGCCTGGTATGTAACAGCCGGCACTGCTTACCGGGATATTCTTATGACCCAATATCACCCCCGGCAAGGTCTCCACCTCTATATCAGAAATAGACGCCCGCTGGTGACGTGCAAAATTCCGGATCTGCGTTTGTGCAAACCGGATATCGTCGATAATGCCGCAAGGGATCGAAGCCACGACCTTTTCGATCTCCGCATCCGTAAGCCGGAACGTGGCCGGAGTCCAGCGATCGAACTGCTCCGAATACTTCCGCACCGCCACATCACCATTTGTCCGTATGTCCGTGATTATGCCTTCCACGATCTCCCTCACCTTCCGGTCTTCATCCTGCTGTTGGGTACCGCTCTTTCCCTTTTTGATATATGTTGCCAAAATTTTATTATTTAAACTCAATTAATTTTTTCTAACCTTGATATAGAGTTTCTTTACCATATTGCATCCTTCTTCCCTGATGCCGGGACGATGCGCTTCCTCCGTAGTTATAATAAAGAAAAGTGCCGGCGTAGCGACGTAGTAGCTGCCTTTTGCGGAATAACCGGCCAGATCATGGCCGCTATCATATTGTTTTACCACCTTTGCCTGTGCCAGCGGAATGATGCCGATCCTTTCCTTCCCGCTGATGACATAATGGATATCCTCGAAATTCCGGTGTGACTCCCAGGTGGTAGTATCGTCGATCATCTTCGGAGGCCCCAGCGTGATCACAGCATACACATCACCTCCATCGATAGGATATCTTCCCGGCTGAACGGTCGAAAGATCGGTGTTCTTCAGATAGGCAAAAGCCTTGTCCCACCTTGATGGGTTGGCATGATACTGCCTGGCAAACTCTACCATATTTACCGGGGAACCAGGCTTAAGATTGGCATTGACCACCACCTTTGCCGCCGTATCTCCAGATTCATCTTCCAGTTCCCGGCCGAAAGGATCATATTTCTTTTTTGCCGGTTCTGCAGTTCCGCCTTTGAACCAGTCCATACCGGCAAACCATTTTGCAGCTTTCTCCCTGGTCCAGACCGTATCGCTTTGCGCATTCGCCGCCAAAGAGCCAAATGCAGATGTGGCAAATAATAACACAAAGGAATAAATTATACGTCTCATGATCTATTTATTAAAGTTTCTTTCACAGCGCGACCGGCCGCCTCGAGATTAGCCAGCATCATTTCGGAATATTTCCGGGAAAAGATCACCCCATCCGGCTTCGCCTTCAACGCTGCCACCGTGGCAGCATAAGTATCGTCAGGAGAGGCTTTGCGACTGCCCTTCGCTGTAGGGATACCAATGTCGATACCCGGCAGTATCCTGCATTTTCCCTTCACACCTGCAATCGCCCTGGCCGTCTCGCGATACACATAATCAGGGGAAAACCCTGCCGCCGGCAACTCTTCGATCGAAGCCTCATCGCCATAGTTCAGCAAATGATTGTTGAAACGCATCAATTCCTCCGCAGGGACATCCCGGAAAATAGAGGACTGGATATTCCGGATGAAATTGACATAACGCTCCCCCGCACAGTTGTTGTACACCACCACCTTTAGCAGATCGGCCATCGATGCCAGCGCCTCATAATTGCGCCCCGCCCTGTAAAAAGGATTCCACGAGTTTACATGCTCAATATGAAACCCGACCTGCATATTTTTATTCACCGCTTTTACTGCATCCCTGACATCCTCCAGTACCCGGTGCTTACCAAGATCGAACAGCTGCTGATAGGCAAGGACTTCCGGGTATTGCAGCATCAGCCGCTGAAATTCGACATAATACCCATCGGATGGACGTTCGTTCCGAAGCGAACGCTGAACGAACTCGTCGAGCTTATGAAATCCTTCCTTCGCCCTTCCGAAATCGATTCCCCGTTCTTCTGCCGCCTTCTTATGATCCTCGCAGAAACAGGTGACATGGGAAGAAGAAAAGCTCTCGGTATGGGTGGCGCCAACCGCATTGATCAAAGGACCATTTCGTTCATTGAAGAACATGATCCCGTCCACATCATACGAAGAAGCTATATCCGTTACCACAGCCTTCCAGAACTCGCGTACATCGGGTCTGAAAAAACAAATGGTCTTTCTTCGCTGCCCCTGCAGATCGACCTCCACGAAATCATTAAGCTGGGAATTAAGCACGTCCTCCGGATATTCGAATGTATCCAGTACCGATGCAAAAACCTTGATACCCCTCTTTTTCGCAGCAGGCAGGACACGCGCCAGCACATCCGTACCGCCAAAGTCCGAAGCCACCATCTTATCCCCCTTGATAGCCGTCTTCTCATAGAATTTAGCATGAGGTGTAGCATAAAAACCGCCGTGATAAGTGTCCACGTCCGACTCCTTCGGACCATGATCCGGGAAAGGCTGCCCGGGCATCTGGCGCCCGTTGAGACCACGGTCATAACAAAAAGTGCTCATAAAAATGGCGTTCACCCCGGCACGCTGCTGAAGAATATCAAAGACCTGTTCGACACCCTCATCCATGAACGATATGGCGCCCAGCTGTATCCCGATGATCTTTTCAGCGGCCGCCTTTGTATCGTCACCCAGGGCAAGTGTCGCGACCGGAGCAGAAGCTATCGCCGCCGCCAGCGCGCCGCTGCTCTTTAGAAATTTCCGGCGCGAAGGATTCGCCGCACCGGTATATATTCTTTGTACTTTATCTTTTTTCATGATTCTGATAGTTGTTGTGACCTCGAATATTAGACCTTCAGCGCTTCGCGGACAGCCCGACCCGCCGCTTCCAGGTTGGTCAGCATCATCTCGGAATACTTCCTCGACAAAATGATCCCGTCACCACCGGCTTTCAACGCCGCCTGGGTAGCCTTATACGTGTCATCGGGAGAAGCAAAACGGCTTGTTTTTGCAATAGGGATATTTACATCCACGCCGGTAAGTATCCTGCACTTCCCCTTCGCTCCTTCCATGGCACGACGCGTTTCACGGTAGACATAATCCGCCGAAAGCCCCGCATTCGGCAGCTGATCCAGCGATGCCTCATTTCCATAGTTCAGAAGGTGATTGTTGAAACGCATCAGCTCTTCCAGCGGAACGTCCCTGAACATCGTAGAACCGATCGTCCGGATAAAACTCGCATATCGCTCGCCGCCGGCATTGTTGTACGCGACGACCTTCAGGAAATCCGCCCTCATAGCCAGATCCTCATAATTCCGGGTAGCTCTGTAGAAGGGATTGAAAGAATTTTCATGTTCGATATGAAACCCCACCTGTAAATTGCTATTCACCGCCTTTACCGCTTCCTTCACATCCTTCAGGATCTCATGTTTGCCATGATCGAAGATCTGGTGATAGGCCACCATCTCGGGATAATTGAGTATGAGACGTTCGAACTCCACATAATATCCATCCGTCGGTCTGACATCCTTCAGTGACTGCTGGACAAGATTATCGAGCCGGCGATAGCCCTCCTTTACCCGCTCGAAATCGATATGATGCGCTGCCGCAGCCCGCTTGTGATCGTCACAAAAGCAGGTGATCCTCGATGCATGGAAACCGACATCGAAATTCGCGCCGATAGTATTGGTCAGCGGACCGTTGCGTTCGTTGAAGAACAATATCCCGTCTATGTCATAGGAAGAGCTGATATCCGTGACCACGGCCTTCCAGAACGCCTTGACATCGGGTTTGTAAAAACACATCGCCTGTCCTTTGTTTCCCGCCAGATCGACCTCCATATATTCGGAGATATTCTTCCGGACATCATCCGGATAATCGAAACTGTCCAGAACCGAAGCATACACTTTAATACCTCTCTTCTTCGCGGCAGGGATCACCTTTTGCAGGATATCCGAATCCCCGAAATCCGGCGCTTTCATCTTATCCCCTTTTATCGCAGTATGCTCATAGAATTTTGCATGAGGAGTGGCATAGTTGCCTCCATGATAGAACTTTTTGTCCGATTCGGCCGGGCCATGATCCGGAAATGGATGCCCCGGCATCTGGCGGCCGTTGAGCCCGCGATCATAGCAGAACGTACTGATGAATATAGTATTTACAGCGCCCTTCGTCTGAATGATATCCAACACCTTGTCGACACCCTCGTCCATGAACGATGCAGCCCCGATCTGGATGCCGATCATCTTCTCAGACGAGCCGCCGGAGCCACCCCTGCCATCACCGCTGCCGGAGCCGGACTTGCCACCCCTGCCCGCAAACGCCAGCGGAGATGCAGCCAGCGCAACCGCCGCCGCAGAACCGTTCTTCAGGAAATGGCGCCGCGATGGGGATGCCGCACCCAGGTTTATCTTTTTAATCGAAGTCTTCTTCTTTCTCATTTGATATTATTTATTTTTTTTAGCCGCCTCACGCAATGCGCGCCCTGCAGCATCAATATTGCCCAGCATCATCTCCGAATATTTACGGGATAGAACTATGCCATCGGAACCGGCCTTCAACGCCGCCAGCGTGGCGGCATAAGTATCCTCCGGCGACGCCTTCCGGCTGCCCTCCGCCGTCGGGATGTTCACATCGATACCCGCAACGACACGGCACTTTCCTTTGACACCTTCTTTCGCCCGCTGCATTTCATTGAATACATAACCCGAAGAAAGACCCGAAGTCGCCAGTTGGTCCAGCGCTGCCTCCCCTGAATAATTCAACAGGTGATTGTTCATCCGCATCAGCTCTTCCAACGGCACATCCCTGAACAAGGTAGACCCGATATTTCGGATGAAGTTGGCATATCGTTCGCCGCCGCAATTGTTATAGACCACGATCTTGAGGAAATCGGCCTTTACCGCAAGCTCTGCATAATCGCGCGTAGCCCGGAAAAAAGGATTGAACGAATTGACATGTTCGATATGGAACCCGACCTGTATATCCTTCCTGCCGGACTTGGCAGTTGCATATACATCGTTAAGCACCTCATGTTTACCCTTGTCGAACAGCCTGTCCCAGGCGACGATCTCGGGATACTCCAGCAACAACCGCTCGAATTCGACGTAATAACCGTCAGATGGCCGCTGACCTTTGAGAGAGGCCCTTATAAATGCCGCCAGTTTGTTATACCCTTCCTTCGCACGGCTCACATCGATCCCCAGCCGTTTGGCCTCAGCGATATGAAATTCACAAAAACAGGTCACCCTGCCCGGCTCTATTGCCTGGAAATGACTCGCCCCAAGCGCATTCAGCAAAGGTCCGTTCCGCTCATTGAACAACATGATCCCATCTACATCATAGGATCGGACCGTGTCCGTCACCAGTGCCTTCCAGAACTCGCGGACATTGGGATTGAATAGACATAATGTATTGCTCTTCCTTCCCATCAGATCCACTTCCAGGCATTCCGAAACACCCGGCACATCCGTATGCCACTGATCTTCCAGGCAGCAGATGACCTTCATGTTCCGACTTTTCGCCGGGCCGGTTATCGATTCCAGGATATCAAGTTTGCCAAGGTCGGGCGCATGAGGCACCTTGATCACAGTATTCGCATAATATTCCGGGTGAGGAGTGGCATAATTGCCGCCATAGAATGTTTTCTCATCGGACTCCATCGACCCATGATCCGGAAACTTTACGCCTGGCATCTGTCTGCCCGCCAACCCGCGCCCGTGTGTGAACGTGGTGATGAAAACCGTATTGGCCGCAGCCTTTTGCTGAAAGATATCCAATACTTTCTCAACCCCCTCATCCGCAAAAGATACAGCGCCCACCTGCACGCCGGCCATCATAGTCTCAACGTTTTCCTTTTCAATGATCATAAGATTCTATTTTATTACCAACCAGGGTTCTGTGACAGGATCGAAGGATTGTTGACGATCTGTATCTGCGCAAGCGGTATCGGATACAATACCATATAAGGCTTCATCCCCAGCGATTGAAGCGTAGAGACAGCAAAACCCGTCCTCACCAGGTCGAACCAGCGATGCCCTTCGAAAGACAGCTCGCGGCGACGTTCCAGGTAGATCGAATTCCGAAGATCCGACTGGCTCATCGCGGTATAGGTCGGTACACCGGCCCTGGCCCTGATCATATTCAGATAAGTTATCGCATCGCTGGTCTTGTTGTTCTCATTCAGCGCCTCGGCCAGCATCAGGATCACATCCCCGTAACGAATGACCTTCCAGTTCGCTTTGCTATCGTTGCTTATCGTGACAGGAGTGATATACTTCAGTGTCATTGTCTTCGCCCCAACACTGTTGTTCAGCGACTGATATACACCATTGTGATCGGTAAAGCCATTGGAAGCAGTTATAGCAGCCCGCTTATCGCCGGACTCGAATATAGTAAAAAGACCGTTCGATGGATTATACGAGTCGCCCGTTCCTCCATATACCTGGTAGAAATCGGCCGCCGCCTGGAAACGGGGGAAGAACATGTTGGTGAACTCACTGCCCTGCTGTATTCCCGTCTCATACTCGATATCGAAAATATACTCGCTGTGATGTTCGTCCTTCGAATAATCCCAAAGGTCCGCATAATTGGGCAGTAGCGAATAACCCATCGTGGTCACCTTCGTCAATGTAGCTTCCGCATTGGTAAAATCCTTCTTAGTGAGATAGGCCTTGCCAAGTAAAGCCGTAGCAGCGCCGCTGGTTGCTCTTCCGATATCTGAACCTGTATAGCTGGCAGGAAGCGAACCGGCTGCATCCTGGAGGTCCTTGATGATGACGTCTGTGTAAATGTTCTCCACCTTCTCCCGCGGAGTCTTCAGTGCCTCCACATCGGTGATGGGAGCCGTAACCTTGGGTACGTCGCCAAAAACACGGACCAGGTCGAAATAACAAAGGGCCCGGAGGAACTTCGCTTCCCCAATATACCGGTCCTTATTGGTAACAACGGCCGGATCAGCCTTTGCTATCTTATCGAGAATGGTATTGACCCGGTAGATTATTCCATAATAATTGCCCCAGGAACTATAGAAGAAATCCTCATTGTTCTGGTAGGTATAATTATCCAGCCTCAGATCGATGTCTTCGGAAGGCCATTGATGCCGGGCATCGTCGCTGGGAAGATCGAATTGCCAGAAGACCTGGTATTGATCTCTTAACAGACTGTATGCCCCGGTCACAGCGTCGCTGAAGTCCTTATCGGTTTTGTACAACGATTCCGTACTGACCGACGAAACGGGCGTCAGGTCGATAAATTTCTTGCTGCAGGACAATCCTGTCAGTGATGCCAGTGCAGCTATATAAAATATTTTTTTCATTGTTGGTCCTTTTGATGAACGGTTAGATTAAAATCCAATATTTACTCCTGCTACAAAGGTTTTTGGAAGGGGATAATCGTTGAAATCCACTCCCGGGGTCAACGGACTTCCGCTATTGCTCACGTCAGGATTGAAAGACACGGTATTTTTCGTGATCGTGATCGCATTGGTGGCATTTACGAAGATCCGTGCCGACTTAAGCCCGATCTTCGCGATCGACCTGTCAGGCAGCAGATAGGACAGTGAGATATTGTTGACCCGCATAAAAGACCCTCCGTCGAGATAACGCTGGCTCACAGCACGATTGTTACCTGTTACGGCATTATTGGGCCTTGGCGTTTTACCGTCTCCCACCTGCGATTCCGATTTCCAGTAATTGATCTGCGAAGCCAGTTGGGCAACGCGGTTACCTCTGGTATTCTCCTGACCGATAGCAGCCATGTTCAATACCTGGTTGCCATGAGTACCCTGGATCGTAAAGGACAGCGAAAAATGCTGGTAAGAGAGATTGTTGGTCATGCCGTAGTAAAAATTGGGATAGGGATTGCCCATGATGGTCTGATCGTTGTTATCGATCACTCCATCCTTGTTCACATCGACATATTTTACATCCCCAGGATGCGATACCACCTTAGTACCTGCGCCAAAGATGGGATTCTTGGCAACATCAGCCTGATTCAGATATACCCCATTCGTCTTAAAGCCATAGAACATCCCGATAGGCTGTCCAACCTTTGTGATGTTGGAACCCGAATAAATAGGATCCCCTCCAGGTCCAAGCTTATTCACCCGGTTGCGATAAGTCGAGAAATTGAATGCTGTCGTCCAAAGGAAATCCTTGCTTTTGACATTGACCGTACTCAGCGTAAACTCGAAACCGGTATTCTGCACTTCTCCGATATTCTTCAGGGTATTATAAAAGCCGGTGATCGCAGGAATATTGACATTCAACAGCAGGTCCGTATTCTTAGACTTGAAATAATCCGCTGTAATGGACAATCTTCTGTCAAAAAAACTTGCGTCAAGACCGGCATTTACCGCTTTTTGCTTTTCCCATGTCAGCAGGGGATTGGCCAGGAGGGCCGGCGAAAAACCCGTTGCAGCCGCATTACCCAAAACATACCTGTTATAGTTAATGGTGGCATACTGCTGGTAATTGCCGATATTGTTGTTGCCGGTCTGCCCATAGCTGCCTCTCAGCTTAAGCTCGCTCAGGAACGATACATCCTTCAGGAACTTTTCATCCGAAATTCTCCAGGCCACCGCCACTGACGGGAACCAGCCATACTTGTTCTCGGAACCGAAACGCGAAGAGCCGTCCGTACGCACAGAAGCCGTAACATAATACTTGCTGTCATAGTTATAATTGAAACGGAGCAGGTATGACAATAGCGACCACTCGGATACGTCGGAAGACCCGCCCGTAAGTATGCCCGCAACCGCACTCAACGTAGGTACAAGGTTATTCGGGTATCTGTTGCTCGTCAGGAAATTGGACTCGAGGTGGTCTTTCTGGACCGTAAAACCCGCAAGACCTGAAAAACTGTGTTTCGAAATGGTCTTGTGATAGTTGGCGGTATATTCCGTCAGCCAGTTGACGTCCATTGCAGTACTGTCAACACCCGACGCTATGTTCGGGACAAAATCACCGTTCTCCGCCAATGCCGGAAGGGAAGGCACGAATTGCATCATATGTGCATTCTGAAGCGTGGCGCCAAGCAGCACATTCAATGCCAGGTCGTTGGTGATCTTATATTCCGCGCTTACATTTCCCAGCAGGCGCATGACATTTCTCTTGTTCGTCACGTTCTGCACCCATGCCAGCGGATTCCAGCCCGGGGAAGCGACATCAGAAGAATACTGGTAGTAATCTCCCGTAGGAGTACGTGCAGGCAAATAAGCCGGCCACAGCTGCGCCCTGTTGATCGGACTCGCAGAGACATAATAGTTGTAGTCTGCGGCAGAACTCTCCGACATTATATTGGAAGTAGAATAAGAAGGATTGAGATTGACTTTTACCGACAACCTGCTGTTCAATTTAGCATCGATATTTGCCCGCAGCGAATAGCGTTTGAAATTACTTCCGAGAACTATACCTTCCTGGTTGAGATACTCGCCGCTCAAACCATACCTGACCTTCTCGGTCCCGCCATAGGCGGATAAAGTGTATTGCGAGACCGGCGCCGTACGCAACAGCTGTTTGGTCATTACGTTATCAGTTTTGTCGGTCCCGGCAAGGACAGCCAGAGGTATCGGCTGTACCGGCGAATCCCATGTACTGGGATCTCCGGATACATCTGAACCGGCATCGACATTCGCATTCCTCAATCCATCCAATGCATATTGAGACAGCTGCCTGGCATTCATCGTTTTTGGGATACGGGTTACCGATTGCAGGCCATACGTAGTTTCGAAATTCATAATGCTCGTCTTCGCAGACCCGCGTTTGGTATTGATGATCACCACGCCGTTGGCGCCGCGGGATCCATAGATAGCCGTAGCGGAAGCATCCTTGAGAATGTCGACGCTTTCGATATCGTTGGGGCTAAGACTCTGTATATCGTCCGTAGGAAATCCGTCCACCACGTAAAGAGGATCGGTCCCCGCGGAAATACTTCCGATCCCCCTCACCCTGATCTGAGGGGCTGCACCAGGCTGACCGGATACTGTTTTCACCTGCACACCGGCTACCTTGCCTGATAGAGCCTGATCGACACGCGTTACCGAAAGGTCGCTGATATCTTTTGAAGACACCGAACCGACCGAACCCGTCAGATCCTTTCTTTTCAATGTACCATACCCCACGACCACGACCTGGTTGAGCGAGGAATTATTCTCTTCGAGTATCACGTCGATATTGAGTTTGCCCCTGACTTCCACTTCGCGCGAAATATATCCTACATAAGAGAATACCAGTGTACCGTTCGAAGGAGCATTGATCGAATAAGCCCCACGACTATCGGTGGTCACGCCGATGGAACTACCCTTTATCATAACGGTAATTCCTGCCAGAGGTTCTCCCTGTGAATTGGTCACTTTACCAGTGACGGGCCCGGCGGTGCCGGACCAGGGGATGAAACCCGTTGCACTTGCCAGAAGTCCCAGGAATAAAAGCAACGTCGCAAGAGACGTTCTTTGTAAGAGAGGAATTAGCCCGGGCTTACCGCTTGAATGAGCCCGAAAACTTGCAGTTGATTGCATGGTCTTTAATTGTTTTGGTTAGGAAATCACGTGGCGGCTGAATTGGCTGCGACAAGTCAAACACGAGGAATGAGTTTGTCGCCCCATCTAAAGGATTCTGTCGGGACCTGCTGCAACGGCCGGCAGGCGGCGGATAAGTGTTTGAAGGATTTGGTTCGGAAACTATTCTACGGCCAGAAACTATTCTACGTCCAAAGGAGCGTGATAGTACCAGTTACCCCCTGGTAATCGGTAGACTCGAGCATGACGGTTAATTTTCGTGCCGGTTCATCATAGGAAACCTGCACCACCAGCAGATCCTTCCGATCGGAGCTGACTTCAAAAGGCCGTTCACAATAAATATTCACATCCTGTCTGCCATACATATTTATCAGGATCGTGGCCCTCTCCTCGTTTTTCGTCAGCCCAAGCACATTGTAGGTTCCCCCGGCAGCGACACCAAAAGGGGGATAATGTCCTCCGATCTCATACCTGAGGCTGTATTTTTTCGGTTGAAGTACCGGAAGGTAGAGGTAACCATAACCGTCCTGCTCCAGGAATACAGTCGCCGGCTCGTCGTTGACAGTAGCATTGGAAATATGCTCTCCCTCCCGCAGTTTGAACTTCAGCAAAAGATTTCCAGCTATACCATTTTCATAAGCTTCGGACGGCATCCGCGTATTGTCAATGGCGATCTCCCCTTCCGAAATCATGCTGATCACCGCATATTTTTTATAAAGCCATTGCGCATGAAGCTGCGCAGTATTCTTCGCAGGATAACGTTCCGGGAGCCGGGCCACCTGCCGATAATAGTCGACCCACAACGCACTGACCTCAGGCTGCAGAAAATCATCGGAAGCAAGCCAGTTGATCCAATGCGTCTCTACTATATCGGTCGGCTGCATATCGATCGGGACCTTCGGCAGCGACCGCAGTTCATGCCAGAGATTGCCATAATTGAGCCGGCCCAGCACATGAAGACCGTGATCAAACCCTCCTCCATTCAGTTCGGCAGGCGGATCAAGCTCCGGTATTACCGTAAAATTGGTATTGGCATATTTCACACCCGTTTCCCGCATCAGCTTACCCAGACTGAACTCCCCGCGAGGATTCCAGTAAAAGCTGTATGCACCCGGCACGAATGTCTCCGGGAACGAATGGCCGGCCGATGGCGTTAGTCCGTACTGCTCAAGTATGGATCTCGCCGCCTCCACATGCGCTCTCATTACCTCTTCCGGCCAGGGATGATCGTCTTCCAGGTTATACCATTCCGCCCTTTTCTGCACCCCATCCTCAGGCCAGTGTTCATGACCTGTTCCATGAAATCCAAATTCGAGAAACGCCGACTGCCCCACGACATAATTGACCATCTCCAACTGCTCCTCATTTATGTTGACCGAATTATCCCATCTCCCACGCTGAAAGGTAGTGCTCGGGTATCCGGCCAGTATATTATTCCTGTCCAGCTCGCTCAATACGAACAATCCCTGCACCCTTACGCCCACTTTTTGGGCGATCTCTACCACATGCCGGTAATCATCCCGACCGAACACCCTTTTGACTCCACCCCTGTAAGGACCTCGCGGTACCTTCTCCCCCATGCTCGAACCCTGTATCCACCCCATGTCGTCAATGACAAAGGCGAATGGCCTGGGAAAGTAGATACGGTTGCTTATAAGTTCAGCTGGCATCTTTCGTTCCGATAATTTTAATACTTGCGATTCCTTCTGTTCAAATATATCAAGTATTAATTTTCGAAACAAATAATCTTTCTATTTTATTTCGAAACCTTTCTTTTTAATTGTTTTTTAATAAGAAAGAATTTTTTTTCCCTATTTTTAACCCGCCCCATAAAAAGGCAGGAAAACGCTCATGAACAAAAAACCAAAACGCTGGCTGCTCTACGCCATGATAACGACTATCTTCTGGGGAATATGGGGAGCATTTATCGAGATCCCTGAAAAATCCGGCTTTCCGGCCACCCTGGGATATGTGGTTTGGAGCCTGACCATGGTGCCCTGCAGCCTTGCCGCCCTCAGCGTCATTGGCTGGAAACCCGAAACCGATCGCCGTTCCATCGGACTCGGCCTGTCTGTCGGTGTGCTGGGTGCAGGCGGTCAGCTGATCCTGTTCGAAGCGCTTCGCCAGGGACCCGCCTATATTGTATTTCCGCTGATCTCCCTATTTCCTGTATTGACGATCCTGCTCTCTGTATTTCTTCTGAAGGAAAGAGCCAGCCGGAGAAGCTGGATAGGCATCGGGCTTGCGCTGGCCGCGGCAGTCTTCCTCGCCAATCCGCATCTTTCCGGACCAGGGGGAGAACATGCCTGGCTCCTGCTGACGATACTGGTTTTCGTGATGTGGGGCCTGCAGGCCTATGTCATGAAGTTCAGCAACCAGACCATGAAGGCGGAAAGCATTTTTATGTATATGTGCATCAGCGCACTGCTGCTTTCGCCCGTAGCCATCGCCATGACCGATCTGTCCCAGCCCATCAACTGGGGGTTCAAAGGTCCCTGGCTGGCCGCCATCGTCCATCTATTGAATTCGGTAGGTGCGCTGACACTCGTATACGCACTGCGGGAGGGAGAAGCCATCATCGTGGTGCCCCTGACAGGACTATCCCCCGTCATCACCATTATCATTTCGCTGATCATCTATGCTGTAATGCCCGGTACAGTGCTGCTCATCGGACTGGTCCTTGCCGCCATAGCCATTTACCTGCTCAGCGAATAAGCCCGCATAGGCGGGGCGTACAAACAGCCCTATACCACGATCACCTGGATACCCGCAGCTTCCAGCTTGTACCTGTCATCCGCGGGTATCCCCCGGTCGGTGATGACAGTCCTCAGCTTGTCGATGGTACAGATCAGTGCCAGGCTCTTTCGCTTGAACTTACTGCTGTCTGTCACCAGGATCACGTCCTTGGCAATATTGATCATCGTGATGTTCAAATGGGCTTCATCTATATTGGGGGTATATATCCCATGATCGGTATCGAAACCATCCGTACTCAGAAATAATTTGTCGACATAAAAACCCTGCAGGTTGTTCTCGGCCAGGGGCCCCACCAGACTCATCGAATTCTGACGCAGATAGCCCCCGGGTATGATAACGTTGAAATTAGTATAATTCATCAGCTGGTTGACGATATTCAAGGCATTGGTGATCACGTTCAACTGCCGGATCCCTCCCAGATTCTTGACGATCTCCGCCGTAGTCGAACCACTATCGATGATCACCGTCTCCCCATCCCGTATCAGTGAAGCCGCCATCTTTCCGATAGCCGCCTTTTGCTCCGTATGCAGCTTGTTCTTCTCCGCAAGCCGCTGGTCGATCCCTACATGACTGTCCGAATGTATCGCCCCACCCCTCGCCCGGATCAACAGATTCTTCTGCTCCAGGTAGTCAAGGTCATTGCGGATCGTTACCTCGCTCACGTCGAACTCTTTGCTAAGCCCCGCGATCAGTACTTCACCCGTCTCCTGTATTCGTTCCAGTATCTTCTTCCGCCTGGATACCGTATTTCTTATTTTTCTTGGCACTGGAGTAATAAATTGGATGTAAAAGAAATTAAAATATGATTACAAAACAAACATATCTACGGAAATCACTTCCGATTAGCTCAAATAAAAATAAGACTTTGAAAGATTTAAAAAGTTTTTGAAAGAAGTTATTATATTTGTTTTTAAAATATCAAAAATGACCTACTTAAACTTGTCCGAGACCGAATTGCTGGCCCGGGGAGCATTGTATACGGCAAGGGAAATAGCCGGCCAACCGGCCTTATGGAAAAGCACCGAAGAAAAATATTACCAGGAATCGTCACGCATACAGGAATTTTTAGATAATGCCCTCCAGGAGGTCGACCAGGTCGTCCTCACCGGCGCAGGCACCAGCGCCTTCATCGGGCTTTCTCTCATAGGCACCTTCTTCACCCGTACCCGCAGAATAACAAGAGCCATAGCCACCACCGATCTGCTTTCTCATCCCCGGCATTATTTCAGACAGGACCAATGCCCCCTCATCATATCTTTTGCCCGCAGCGGCAAAAGCCCCGAAAGCTGCGCCGCACTCGAGCTGGCCGACAGGCTCTGCAAAAAATGCTTTCATCTCATCATCACCTGCAACGAAGAAGGCGCACTGGCACAGTATACTTCCACCAATCCTGTTTCCGTCTTTGTACTGCCCCCGGAAGCCAATGATAAAAGCCTCGCCATGACCGGCAGCTATTCCTCTATGCTCCTGGCTGCCCTGCTCATCAGTCGGCCAAAGGAAAAGGAATACTGCCAAAACCAGGTCCGGCTGCTGACTTCCATCGCGGAGAAAATAATATCCGATCAAACAGAAAATATTCGGAAAATTGCTGATAAAGAATTCGAAAGGGCCGTATTTTTAGGATCAGGCCCGCTTTTCGGAACGGCAACTGAAGCCGCCCTGAAATTGCAGGAGCTCACCGACGGACAAGTCATCTGCAAATCCGACTCCTATCTGGGTTTCCGGCACGGTCCCAAAGCCGTTATCGACGAAACCACCCTTATCTTCTACTTATTCAGCAACAATGATTACGTTCACCAGTACGAGGCAGATCTGCTCCAGGCCATGAATACCGGCAACAGCGCCCTGTTTCACCTGGGCGTTGCAGAACAACCAGCGCGGCATGAAATACTTCAGACGACAATTACGCTGTCAAATGGGGAAGGGCTTGCGAAAGACAGCCGGTTAGCGGAAGACTTCCTCACTGTCTGCAGCATCCTGCCCGCCCAGCTGCTCGGATTTTTTAAAAGCCTTAGCCTGGGCCTTATGCCCGACAGCCCTTCCGTAAGCGGTGCCATATCCAGGATCGTAGAAGGTGTCACCATCTATCCCGTTGAAGCCTGATCCGTTTCCGGCAGGGAATGCACAAATTAAAAACCATGCTTTTACCAAATAAACAAACAGACGTACTCGTCGCCGGCGAGCTGAATATCGACCTCATCATGGATAGGCTCGACGCCTTTCCGCAGCTCGGTAAAGAGATCATCGCTCACCGTATGCTGCTTACCCTCGGCAGCAGCTCCGCCATACTCGCCAGCAACCTCAGTGTCCTTGGCACACGCGTCGCCTTCTGCGGCCGCGTTGGCCGTGACAATTTTGCCGCTAAGATCCTTGCCGACCTGGCCGCCAGAGGCGTCGATACCAGCTCTATCATTCAAAGCGATTCCGCCGATACCGGTCTTACTGTTGCCCTCAGCATCGCAGAAGATCGCGCGATGGTCACCTACCCCGGTGCAATGAGCGAATTCTGCGCAACCGATATCACCGACGGACTGCTGGATTCCGCAAGACACCTGCACGTCAGTTCCGTCTTTCTTCAGCCCGCGTTGAAACCCGATCTGCTGACGCTTTTCCAGCGTGCCAGGCAAAAAGGTCTCACCACCTCTCTTGACCCCCAATGGGACCCGGCCGAAGAATGGGATCTCGATCTCCAGCAGCTGTTGCCCCTCGTCAATGTCTTTCTGCCCAACGCAGAAGAGCTGAAAAGACTCGCCCGCAGGAACAGTCTCGAAGAATGTCTCTCTTCCCTGGCCGGCAACTCTCATATCATCGTCGTAAAGAAAGGTAATGAAGGCGCCCTGCTGCAACAGGGACCAACACGCCTGCACCAACCCGCCTTCCTCAACAGGGAAGTGGCTGATGCCATCGGAGCCGGAGACAGCTTTAATGCGGGTTTCCTCCACCGTTATGTCAAAGGTGCCCCACTCGAAGAATGTATGGCCCACGGAGCCCTCTGCGGCGCCATCAATACCACGCAAAACGGAGGCACAACCGCCTTTGCCGACTATAAAATGGTAAAACAGCTCGCGTTGGAAAAATTTAATGTAGCAATATGACAATGAAAGAAGCCCTGGTCCAGTATACCGCAAGGAAAAAAGCATTGCTGGCCGTCAATTTCTATAACTTCGAAACGCTCAAAGGTCTGCTTCTCGCAGCACGCAGCGCCAACTGCCCCCTGATCCTCCAGCTCAGCGAAAGCTCTCTCAACTATCTCGGTATCCAACCCGCCGCCGATATGGCCCGCTCCATGCTCAAAGAGCTGGAAGTAGAAGGCTGGCTCCACCTCGACCACGGTAGCAACGCGGGGCTCATTCGAAAATGCCTCGACGCCGGCTTCGATAGCGTCATGATCGACGCCAGTGAAACCTCATTCGAAGAGAACGTCCGCATCACCAGCGAGGTTGTAAGAATAGCCGAGCCCTATGGCGCCAACGTCGAAGCTGAGCTGGGATATGTAGCCAAACTGGGACAGAACCAACAGGCCGAACCTACCACCGCCGCCGACGCCCAGCGCTTCGAGACAGCCACCGGCATCAATGCCCTGGCCATCGCCATCGGCAACGCACATGGATTCTATAAAGATCCCCCAAAACTTCGCCTCGACCGCCTCGCAGAGATCCGGGCTGTCACCCAAGGCGCCCTTGTCCTCCATGGCAGCAGCGGCATCCCCGACGATACCCTGCGCGAAGCCGTCCGTCTCGGTATCAGCAAGATCAACCTGGCCACCGAAACCAAAAATACATTTATGAAAAAGCTGCAGGTCCTGCTCACCGATACCAACGAGATAGACCTGCGTAAGATCTTCCCCGAAGCCATCAGCGAAGTACAGACACTCATCACCCGAAAGCTCAACGTCATCAATTCATGAAAAGACTTATCCCGACACTACTATTCCTGCCAGCCTGCCTGCTCTTCCTGCAATACGGCAGCCTCGCCCAGACCGACAGCAAAAATACTGCCCGTGCCGGCAATGATATTCTGCTGAAGAACTACCATCCCGTTTCAATTTACAATATTCCCATAACCCGGGTCACAAAAGCAGCCTGGCCGGTGACGGACATGCACAGTCATGACTATGCGAAGTCCGACGCCGACATCGACCGGTGGGTAAGAGCCATGGACTCCTCCGGTATCGCCAGAACGGTCATATTAACCTATTCCACAGGCCCCCGCTTCGACTCCATCGTCGATAAGTACAGCCGTTATAAAGGCCGTTTCCTTTTCTACTGCGGTTTCGATTATACAGGTTTCGGCCAGCCGGGATGGGCAGAAAAAGCGATTGCCGAACTGAACAGGTGTTATCAGAAAGGCGCACGCGGCATCGGTGAGCTGGGAGACAAAGGGGAAGGAGAGCTCTACTCCTACCCGACTCCGGGCCGGGGCATCCACATCGACAACCCCGCCCTGAAACCATTGCTCAGCCGCTGCGGGGCATTGAAAATGCCTGTCATCATCCATGTCGCCGAAGACCGGTGGATGTATCAACAGCCCGACGCTTCCAATGACGGCCTTATGAACGCCGAAAAATGGCATGTCAACATGCAGGTCCCCGGCAAACTCGACCACGACCAGCTCCTGGCCAGCCTGTCGAAAGCCGTAGGCGAAAACCCCAACGTCACCTTCGTCGCCTGCCATTTCGCCAACTGCTGTTCCGATCTCAACGTTCTTGGCGATCTGCTCTCCAGACATCCTAACCTTTATGCAGACATCGCCGCCCGTTACGCCGAGACCGGTCCCATCCCCCGCTTCGCCGCCGCTTTTATAACCCGGTGGCAGGACCGCCTGGTGTACGGCACGGATATGGGTACCGAAGCATCCATGTACCGCAGCACCTTCCGTATCCTCGAGACGACGGACGAACATTTTTACGACCCCTCCCTATCCGACTACCACTGGGCATTGTATGGATTCAATCTTCCAAAGGACGTCCTCCGCAAGCTCTATCAGGCCAACGCAGAAAAGATCATCACTCAACACTAAATCTATGCGCAGTCTTCTCCTGTCGATCCCCATATTGCTGCTGTCAACCACGCTGTCTGCCCAAGCAGATATCGTCCGGAACAAAGATCTGCGGCTGGCTGTCAACAATCATCTGCAAACGCAGATCACCAGCCTTTTTCCCGGCAGTAAACCTCTTATGTCCGGGTTTGCTTTCTCGGAATACCTGGCTACAAAATACTATACGGCCGAAGACTTCCTGCTGACACGGAAAGTAAAGAGCCGGCTTCAGAACCAGTCCGGAACAGGCACACGCTGGCTTTTTTATGGTACCAGCAGCAGGCACAGACTCGAAAAGATCCTGTCTGTAACTACCTATGATCAGTTCCCCAACAGCGCCTATATTCAGGCAGCCTATATCAACCATGGCCACAACTCCGTCGAAGTAGAAAAATGGGGCAACAACCGCTACGAGATCATCCCCTCCACCGACAAACCCCGCTTCTTCAGCTTTCAGGGCAGCTCCCACAGCGACCGGCGCGATTGGATCCAAAAGGTCAACCCCGGTTTCTACGAAAGCAATTTCATGGGAATGAACGCTTCTGACTATGGTGGGGGCATCCCGGTCACCGACCTCTGGCGTAAGGACGCGGGCATCGCCGTTGGCCATACCGCAAAGGTGGCCCAGCTCGTCTGCCTTCCCGTAGACTACGACAGCAGCGCCGCCGGTGCATCCATCGGCGTCGAATACAAGTATCCGTCCCTGTACCGGCTGGCCCCCGGAGACACCCTCCGGACCGTCGAAACCTTCGTCAGCGTCCACCAAAAAGATTGTTTTGCCACCCTTCGCAACTATGGCTCCTATATGGCAACAAGAGGTATCAAAGCCGCCGCCTCTGAACCCGCAGCCTACGAACCTGTCTGGTGCGCGTGGGGATACGAACGTGATTTTACACTTTCGGAGATCCTCAAAACCCTGCCAAAGGTCAAACAGCTCGGGATAAAATGGGTGGGACTGGATGATGGTTTTCAACAGGCAGAAGGCGACTGGCATACCAACAAGGAACATTTCCCGGGCGGCGACGCACAGATGAAAGCCTTTGTCGACAGTATCCATGCCCAGGGTATGAAAGCCGTATTATGGTGGGCGCCGCTCGCGGCAGACCCCGATAGCAAACTGCTCAGGAACAACCGGCATATCCTGATCCAACAAAAAGACGGCTCACCCCAATACATCACCTGGTGGGATAGTTATTACATGTCTCCGACCGATGCGACGGTGCTGGAAGAAACCAAAAAGACAGTTGAGCTGTTTATGCGCGATTGGGGTTTCGATGCCCTCAAGCTCGACGGCCAGCATATGAATGCCTGTGCACCCGACTATGCCCGTGGACACAACATCACCAGGCCCGAACAATCCTTTGAAGATATGCCCCTTTTATTTCGTACCATCTTCGAGACTGCCCGTAGCATCAAACCAGGCGCCGTCGTCGAGTTTTGTCCCTGCGGCGACTGCATGAACTTTTACCACATGCCATACACCAACCAGTTCGTAGCCAGCGACCCCGAAAGCAGCTGGCAGGTCAGGCTTAAGGGAAAGGTCTACAAAGCCCTCATGCCCGGAACTGCCTATTTCGGCGATCACGTTGAACTTACCGATGACCACGCCGACTTCGCTTCCCAGCTCGGTATCGGCGCAGTGCCCGGTACAAAATTCGTCTGGCCAGCCACCGGCATAGCGAAAAAAGACGTGAGTTATCTTTCCCCTGAAAAAGAAGTCCTCTTTAATAAATACCTGGGTCTCTACAATGAAAAAATGCTCAGCACAGGCGACTATCGCGGCGATCTTTATGACATTGGTTATGACTATCCCGAAACACACTGCATTCAAAAAGGCAAGCTCATGTATTATGCCTTTTACAACCCCGCCTATACCGGCACCGTCCAACTGCGCGGTCTCGACGAGGACGCAGCCTACCAGGTCACCGACTATGTCAATGGCAGGGACCTGGGGACAGTAAAAGGCCCCATAGCAATGCTGAAGCTGCACTTTGAAAAATCCCTGCTGCTGGAAGTAAAAAAGTTGCCTTCCCGATAACCATCAAGGGCATTCCTGCATCTGCGGCCAACCGCTTCCGCTTTACGCTATCATCTATTTCCGCTTACCTTTATCCGGGGATGGCAAAGGAAGGTGATAAGCCGTCTCTCTCTTCGCCTCTGACAGCACAAAGGAGGTCTGCACCGTCCCGATATTCGGCAGCGTCGCCAGCCTGTTCAAAAGGAAGTCATTGTAGGCACGCATGTCCTGGATGACGACCCTGAGCAGGAAATCCGACTGCCCCGTCAGCTGACAGCACTCCATGACCTCGGGGAACTTGATGACCTCTCTCTCAAAGCCGCGTAATACTGCCTGGGAATGCTCCTTCAATTGCACGGTAGTATATCCCGTCAGGGTCTTGCCGATCATATTTTTATCCAGCAGCGCAACATACCGCTGTATATAGCCATCCTCTTCCAGCCGTTTGATCCGTTCGTGGATCGCAGTCACCGACTTGCCGAGCTTGTCGGCCATCTCTTTTGTCGTCATGCGCGCGTCGTATTGCAGGATTTGCAGGATTTGTATGTCAACAGCATTCAGATCGGCAAGCATAAAAAAGATTTTTTTTCCGGAATGTCCATCGACGGACCACACCAACCGTTTAAATTAACAACATATCGATATAAAAGTAGATTTATTTTCGGTTTTTCCGGGGATACTAGGAAAACTTTACGCCATTCGCCAACTTTAATCTTCTAAAAGATTGCTTGTAATATGAAGAGAGACACGCTACTCGTGGTCGGCGCCCGGGGACAGCTCGGCTCCGAGCTTACGCCTGCGCTGCGGAAAATGTATGGCGCCCTGCGCGTGGTCGCAGCCGATCTTGGCTCCCCAAAAGAAGGTTCTCTGAACGAGGGACCCTATGAACAGCTGGATATCCTTGATAAACAGGCCCTGGCCTCCGTCATATCCCGCTATGACATCACCCAGATCTACCTGTTCGCAGCAAACAAGCCCTCCCATACCGGTGAATTTACCTCCGATGCCTGGCACCTGAACATGCAGGCCCTTCTCAACGTCCTCAGCCTGGCAGCGGAAAGAGGTATCGCAAAGGTCTTCTGGCCCAGCAGCTTGTCCGTCTTCGGCCCCGACGCCCCCCGCCTCGGCTGCCCGCAGTCAGCGCTGACGGACCCAAAGACGGACCTGGGGATCAGCAAGCTCGCCGGTGAGCTCTGGTGCCGCTATTACTGGAACAAATACAACGTGGACGTCCGCAGCCTTCGTTACCCCGGTCTTATCAGCTATAAGGCTGCCCCCAACGGCAGTGGAGTTACGGACTATGTCACTGACATGTTCCACTCCGCACTAAAGACAGGATCCTACTGCTGCTATCTGCAGGAGAGCACCGCGCTGCCGATGATGTACATGCCCGATGCGGTCAGGGCCACTTTAGAGCTCATGGAGGCGCCAGCCATCAACATCAGCGTTCGCAGCGCCTACAACATCAATGCAATGAGCTTCTCCCCCGGGGAACTGGCCCTCGCTATCCGACGCTATATCCCGGACTTTACGATAACATACCATCCCGACCGTCGGCAGCTGGTCGCAGAGGGGTGGCCCATCAGCATGGACGACTCGGTCGCAGCATCCGACTGGAAATGGGATTTCGCATACAGCATCCCCGAGACCGTCCGGCATATGCTGACCCATCTCTCCGTCCAGCTCAATTGTACACCAGGCAAAGTCAAACAATTACATTCTCAAACTTATTTCTAATGAATAAAAGAATTATTCTTCCGCTCGAAGATGTCGGCCTCTCCGACCTCGCCCTCGTTGGCGGTAAATGCGCCTCCCTCGGGGAGATGATCAGGAATCTCACCGGCCTCGGCGTGAAGATCCCGGGCGGCTTCGTGGTCACCACGGACGCCTATTGGCAGTTCATCGAACAAAGCCAGCTGGGGACTTTTATCCGGCAACAACTGGACACCATCGACTTCGACAACGTGGAGTCCCTGCGCCGGGTCGGTCTGAAGATCCGTCAGGCCATCAGCAACGCGCGCTTCCCACACGAACTCAGTCACCAGATCATCGCTGCATATGAGCAGCTGTCGCAACGATACGACCAGTCCGCGACCGACGTCGCCGTCCGCTCTTCCGCTACAGCCGAAGACCTGCCCGACGCGAGTTTCGCGGGCCAGCAGGAGACCTATCTCAACGTCCGCGGCCCGGCCGCACTGATCGATGCCGTGCGCAACTGCTTTGCCTCGCTATTCACCGACCGGGCTATCAGTTATCGTAAGACATTTAACTACGATGTGACGACTGTAGGATTATCTGTCTGCGTTCAAAAGATGGTCCGGTCGGACCTGGCCAGCAGCGGCGTCGCCTTCTCGCTTGACACGGAATCCGGTTTTAAGGATGTAGTAATGATCAACGGAGCCTATGGTCTCGGAGAAATGGTGGTGCAAGGTGCTATCTCACCAGACGAGTTCATCGTCTTCAAACCCACCCGCCGGCAAGGTTCCAGGCCCATTATCGAAAAGAAGCTTGGCGTAAAGGACAAGCTGATGGTCTATGGTGACAATGGCGACGAACGTACGCGGATCATCCCCGCAGAAGAGACGCAGCGGTACCGCTTCTGTCTCGAAGACGACCAGATCCTCCAGCTGGCTGACTGGGTAATGACCATCGAGGATTATTATTCCAAACTGAAAAGTAAATGGTGCCCCGTCGATATCGAATGGGCCGTTGACGGACTTTCCGGAAAGCTCTTCATCGTCCAGGCCCGGCCAGAGACCATTCACTCGCGCAAACAGCACAATACGCTCAACGAATATCGCATCGGCGATCCCGGCATCCCACGTAACATCCTGACAAAAGGTATCGCGGTCGGCGACGGTATCTCCGCCGGCAAGGTCCATATCATGTATTCGCTCGACAAACGGCTCGGCAGCACGGAATTTGCCGAAGGTGATGTGCTCGTCACCGACATGACCGACCCCGACTGGGAGCCGATCATGAAGAAAGCTGCAGCCATCATCACCAATAAGGGAGGAAGGACCTGTCATGCCGCCATCGTAGCCCGCGAGATGGGTGTCCCCGCCATTGTCGCCTGCGGCAACGCCACCGAGTTGTTGCACAATGGCCAGGACGTCACCGCCTGCTGTGCGGAAGGTGAAGAAGGTCTTATCTATGAAGGCCGGCTCAACTACGAACGGATCTCCACCGATCTCGATGACCTTCCCCATATTTCGACACCGCTAATGCTCAATGTCGGTTCGCCTTCGTCCGCATTCAGCTACGCCCACCTACCGCACAGCGGCGTCGGTCTTGCCCGGGAAGAGTTTATCATCAACAACTATATAAAAGCCCACCCGCTGGCGCTGCTCTTTCACCGGGACATCAACGATACCGCCCTTTCAGCATCCATCCGCCAGCTGATCCGCGGTTTTGCCGACGAAGAGTCCTATTTCATTCAAAAGCTCTCCTTTGGCATTGCCAAGATCGCAGCAGCCTTCTATCCCAAACGGGTGATCGTCCGTTTCTCCGACTTCAAGAGCAACGAATACCGCAACCTGCTGGGCGGGATCCATTTTGAACCCGAAGAAGAAAATCCTATGATCGGCTGGCGGGGCGCCTCAAGATATTATTCAAAAGCTTACAAACCCGCGTTTGGCCTCGAATGCCGCGCTATCCGGCTGGTGCGCGAGACGATGGGGCTGACCAACGTGTCGGTGATGATCCCCTTCTGCCGCACCGTCGGAGAACTGCAGCGCGTACAGGAGACCATGCAGGAGTTTGGTCTTGTCCGCGGGCACGCCGGCCTCGAACTCTACCTCATGGCCGAGCTGCCGTCCAATATCCTCATGGCTAAAGAGTTTGCAGCGTATATCGATGGATTCTCCATTGGCTCCAACGACCTCACCCAGCTGACCCTTGGCCTCGACAGGGATTCCGCACTGGTCGCAGACCTGTATGACGAACGTAACCCGGCCGTCAAAAGATTACTAAGCCTCCTTATCCGGACGGCAAAGGAACAGAACATAAAGGTCGGCATCTGCGGACAGGGCCCATCCGACTTCCCCGACTTTGCACAGTTCCTTGTCGCGGAAGGCATCGATTCCATCTCGGTAACACCCGATTCCTTTGTAAAAACAGTAAGAGCCATTCACATGGTCGAAACTTCAGCAATGCTGGCCGGGCAACCGGCAATTGGTAAAATAATGATATAAAAGCGGCTACAAGCTAACCCGTTGCATTTTCCCGGCCGACCGGTAAATGGCTTCCACGATCCGGATATCGCGCAACCCCTCTTCGCCAGGCACCTGCATTGACTTTCCCTCCATGATCGCCAATGCATCATCATCCATCTGCTTAGCCTGCTGCCAGGGCACGTCGTAGGGGTGATAGATCTGACCAAGCGGACTGCTGCCCTTTTGTCCATTATAGGCAGAATACGGATCCATTCTAATGGTCCCCCTTTGACAGGTGATATCGAGGAAGTTGATGTTTTCGCCAAAGCTCGATTTGATATCCGCCATTACACCGCCGGGAAACTCCAGCGTAGCCACCGTGGTTTCATCGAGACCGTTCTTATATATTTCAGGCCGCGTAGTAGAGGTCCTGGCCGACGCAATGGCAATGGGCTCCATGCCTGTTCCGAGGCGCGCGCCCTGGATGGAATAGACCCCCATATCGTACAATACCCCGCCGCCCATTTCCTTTTTCTGCTTCCAGTGGTCGGTGCGGTCATCCCGGTAGCCGGCTGCACAGTCTACCCTTTTCACTTTGCCCAGCGACAGGTGGTCGACAAGGTGACGCCACTGCTGCGTATTGGGCTCATGCTGCAGACGATAACCGATAGCAAGCGACCGCTTGTTCTTACGACAGGCGTCGATCATTTCCTGGCATTCTTTTTCAGTCATGGCCATGGGCTTTTCGCACCACACATGTTTACCTGCGCTGGCAGCCCGGATCGTGTATTCTTTATGCATCGAGGGGGGTAGTACTACGTACACTACGTCGATATCCGGGTTATTGGCAATACTGTCAAACTGCTGATAGTTATAGATATTCTTGTCGGGAATGTTATACTTCCTCTTCCAGGCTTCTGCCTTGGAAGGAGTACCCGTTACAATGCCCGCAAGGTAGCAGTGTTTGGTTTGCTGTAAGGCGGGAGCAAGCAGATCCGTACTATAATAGCCAAGGCCAACGAGGGCTATGCCGAGACGGTCTTTTTTCCTCGGGGCCGCAGCTAAAATGGAATTAGGAGATAAAAGAAGAATGCCGCTTGCGGCTGCAAGAATTTTGAGTGCGTCTCTCCGCGTTTGTGAAGGCATGGCAAATAGCTTTTAAATGGTGAGCAATTTACCGGGAGCGCCGTCCTGGTGAACAAATTTAATTCATTTTCATGGTTATGGCGTCTCGATCGAAAAACTGGTGGTTTTTTCTTTCCGGTTGTATTTCGATACGACAATATGCCCTTCTTTTGCGGGTAAGACACTCGTTTTTATATTGCCATCCTTGTGCGGGATGGTCCTCATGATCTTTTTACTGTTTACGTTATAGATGTAGATATTTTCCTCATCGTCGATGATCATATAATTGCTTTTGATATCCGGATCGATCACCTTGTAAAAGTCCTTCCTGTCCAGGGCGTATAGCAGGCCCGCCGGACCAAAACTCTTTGTTTCGTCGCAGGGGATGTTATTGTCAAGTGCCACATTGCCGGATACCTCCTGCCGCACAAAGACCCCGTCCGACAATTTGAATTTGGAGCTTCCTACCAGCGCCAGGGCAGTGCCGGCAAAAATAGTATTGCCATTATAATCTTTGAATGCCGAGGCATATTTGACGTAAAAGTCCTTGTCGGTAAACAGGCCATCCCCGGCAAGACCTGCGAACTTCCCATCGTCCCAATAGCTGCAATTAGCCTTCATATCCTTGCCCTGCCCACCCAGATCGATCGTAAACAGGCCGATATAGGGTTTGTTGACATAATCGGCAGCGCTGACAAACTGCTTTTCCATCGCGGGATTAATGATACATCCGGCAATGTATGCATCTCCGGTCACCGGATCATTGTCAAAAGAGAGAACTTTTAACCAGTTGTCTTTGGAGTCCCGCAGATCGAAATCGATCAGGGCGCCAAGATCGCTGGAAGAATAGACGTATAGTCTGTTCCCGCCTTCAGGAACGCGCAGGTCCTTCTTTGTCAGAAGATAGATATAGGTCGCCGTAGCATGCAGGTAATAGTGATCAGCGAGCCCCGGGACCTCTAACTTGTGGGTCTGGTTACCCCTGGTGTCGAACAGGATCAGGTCCTGCTTAAAATCATCTCCGTAAAATAAGCAGAAACCGCTGTTGGGAACATTCCGGATCTGCATACCGTATTTCAGGTAATTTACTACTTTTATCGCCGTCGCATATTGATTCCTGTCAGCCAGCTCACCCGTCGCCAGGTGTACATCCCGATAATATGTATTGATGACCCTGCCGTTAAGGTTGATGAACTGGATCAGCATTTGGCTGGATGTTGCTGCATCTTCCACCTTTCTGTAGCCCCTCATGGTCCTGATCTTTTGTATGCCCGGCAACTCGGTTTGGATATACCCCAGGCATAACACGTTCTGCTCGAAAGACACGGTCTGGAGCTCCAGGTTTTCCTGGCGAAAATTTACGGTGCCGATATCCTTGAGGTTTTCATCCATGATCGTTACCCGGTAATTGAAAGAGTCCGCATCAGCCTTTTCCAACCGGGTGAATGCCAGGTAGCCGACCAGCGTATTGTCCTGGGTGATGGCTTTGAACTGGGTCGAAATACCCTCGCTAACCTCCCGGAAAACTTTGGTCTGGGCCTGCAGGGAACAGGTAAAAAACACGAACAGCAGAGGAAAAACTATCTTTTTCATGTAATAAGGGACATTTAGGAGTGCTCGCAAAATAAAGAAAATCAACTACAAACGGGAGTTCCTCCCCGCAGGAAATATTTTTTTTGCTCAAGGATTTAACAGTGTTAAATTTATTATGAATCTTTTAAATGTTATAAAATGAAGCGCTCCCATTTACTCCCCTTTATTTTCCTTGCGCTTTTGTACAGCTGCAAGGACGGAAGTGCCACAGCGGGCAATGAAAAAATGCCGCCACCTTCACTGCCTGTGATCACCGCCTCGATGCAGTCCGCCACCACCTCCCAGGATTTTACGGCATCAGTGCAGGGCACCCGCGATGTCGAAATAAAGCCGCAGGTGGATGGGTATCTCACCGGCATAGAAGTAGACGAGGGCGCCTATGTACACAAAGGACAACCGCTGTTCCTCATCGACAGAAGACCCTTTGAAGAACAATTGAATAATGCAAAGGCGGCCCTGGTGGCAGCCCAGGCCTCGATGGAAAATGCACAGATCAACGTAGACAAGCTCAAGCCCCTGGTCGAGAACAATGTAGTGTCGGACGTACAGCTGAAGTCCGCCCAGGCAATTTACAATAATGCCCGGGCAGCCGTGGATCAGTCCCAGGCGGCCGTGCAATCCGCACACATCAATCTCAACTATACCACCATTACAGCCCCCAGCGATGGTTATGTAGGGACCATTCCTTTCAAAACAGGAAGCCTTGTTACCAAGGGCATGGCAGACGCCCTCACCGTCGTTTCGGAAACAAAGGATATGCGGGTCTATTTTTCCATGAGCGAGCCCGACTTCCTTTTGTTCAAAGAGAAATATGCCGGCAATACCATCGCAGACAAAGTAAAACAAATGCCGCCCGTTCAATTGGTGTTGCCGGACAATAGCGTCTATCCCCAGCCGGGAAAGGTGGAGCTCGTGGAAGGGCAGTTCGACAAGACCGTCGGGGCCATTAAATTCCGGGCCAGCTTCCCCAATGCACAGGGGATGTTGCGCAGCGGCAGCACTGGAAAGATAAGAATACCCACTACCCTCAAATCCGTCCTGGTGATACCGCAGGATGCTACTTTTGAATTGCAGGACAAGGTGTTCGTATATACTGTTGGTGACAGTAACAAGATCGTGACCAGGCCGCTGAGCATTTCCGGCAGGACCAACAACTATTACTTCGTATCGGATGGCATAAAGCAGGGGGACAGGATCGTTCTTGCTTCCATGTCCACTACGATGATCGGCGGACTGAGGGATGGGATGGTGATCCAGCCTCAGATGATCTCGACCGATAGTTTGCTGAAGGCGACGCCTCTTTGATCAAGGACTATCCAAAACTCAACCTATGCTAAAAAGATTTATCGAACGGCCAGTATTGTCTACGGTTGTATCTATCATTCTGCTGCTTTTAGGGGGCTTGTCCTTATTTTCCCTGCCGATCACCTTGTTCCCGGAGATCGCGCCGCCCAGCGTACAGGTCACCGCCACCTATCCCGGCGCCAATGCCGAAGTGGTGGCGCGCACTGTTGCCGTCCCGATCGAAGAGGCGGTCAATGGCGTGGAGAATATGAGCTATATGACCTCCAATTCCAGCAACGACGGCAGCATGAACCTGACAGTTTATTTTAAACAGGGTACCAATCCCGATATCGATGCAGTGAATGTGCAGAACCGCGTGTCGAGGGCCAACAGCCAGCTGCCGCCGGAAGTGATACAGGCCGGCGTTTCCACACAAAAGGTACAGAACAGTTTCCTGATGTTCGTGGGTTTGTATAGCAATGACAGCGCAAAATATGACGAACTCTTTCTGGAGAATTATCTCCGGATAAATGTCATTCCGCAGCTGCAGCGTATCCCCGGCGTGGCACAGGCGCAGGTGTTCAGCTCGAAAGATTATTCCATGCGAATCTGGCTGAAACCCGACCGGCTCATAGCTAATAATCTCTCGCCGCAGGACGTCCTGGGCGCCATAAAGGATCAGAACATCGAGGCCGCCCCCGGCCGCCTGGGGCAGAACAGTCCCGCATCGTTCGAGTATGTCATAAAATACAAGGGCAAGCTCAACAAAAAAGTGGACTACGAGAACATGGTGGTAAAGGCCAACAGCGATGGTTCTTTGCTCCGCCTCAAAGACCTGGCCCGTGTTGAATTTGGGGCCTATACCTATATTTCTTCCAACAAGCTGAATGGCAAACCCGCTTCCGGCTTTGGCGTCTTGCAGACACCGGGGTCGAATGCAAACGAGATCCTCACCGAATTGCAGCGGCAGATCGACGAGTTCGATGCCAACCTGCCGGATGGCATGAAGTTCAAGATCATGTATAATGCCAAGGAGTTCCTGGATGCATCGATCAACCAGGTAAAGGAGACACTGATCATCGCGTTTGTCCTGGTAGCGATCGTGGTCTATATCTTTCTGCAGGATTTCCGGTCTACGCTGATCCCTGTCATCGCCGTGCCTGTCGCCATTATTGGTACTTTTTTCTTCCTGGAGCTGTTGGGTTTCAGCATTAACCTCCTCACCCTGTTCGCCCTCGTGCTGGCTATCGGGATCGTGGTGGATGATGCCATTGTGGTAGTAGAAGCCGTACATTCCAAAATGGAGCGGGAACATCTGCCGCCAATGCAGGCTACTATTGAAAGCATGAATGAGATCTCCGGCGCCATCATCTCCATTACCCTGGTAATGGCGGCAGTATTCGTGCCTGTCAGCTTTGTGCAGGGACCTGCCGGGGTATTCTACAAACAGTTTGCGTTTACGCTGGCCACTGCGATCCTGATCTCCGCCCTCAACGCGCTGACCCTGAGCCCGGCTTTATGCGCCTTATTTTTGAAGGACCCGCACGGCGGCGAAACGGGTAAAAAAAGAGGACTCGGCGCCCGCTTCTTCTCGGCGTTCAATGCGGGTTTTGCGGCCATGACAGGTAAATATGTAAAAAGCCTGCAATTCCTGATCCGGTATAGATGGCTGGCCATAACCTGCCTGCTGATCATCATGGCAGCCAGCTTCATACTGGTAAGAAGGACGCCCTCGGGGTTTATACCTGATGAAGACCAGGGTTTCATCATAGCAGTAGCACAAACGCCCGGCGGAAGCAGTCTAAGCAGAACTTCCCAGGCTACCGATGCGCTGAACAGGATCACCCTGCAGGACGGAGCATCCAGTGACGCCTGGAACGTGAATGGGTTTAACTTCGTCACCGGTTCTTTTGCCTCACCCAATGCAGTCGTTTTCTGCCGGCTGAAACCACGGGACGAAAGAGGCCCGGTAAAGGACCCCTCGCAGATCGCCGGCAGATTGATAGGGGCGACAAGCCAGGTAAAGGACGCATTGACCATATTCGTCAACTTTCCTACGGTGCAGGGTTTTGGCAACGTGAGCGGCGTGGAAATGATGCTGCAGGACAGGTCCAGCGGGTCGCTGGAGAAACTGGGCACGACAGCCTGGGGATTTATCGGCGCTCTGTCACAGCGAAAAGAAGTGGCCTCGGCTTTTACGACTTTCAATACCGGCAACCCGCAATATACACTCGAAGTGGACGATGCCAAAGCCAAACAATTGGGCGTGCCCATCAGCGAGCTGATCAATACCGTGCAGATCTATTACGGCAGTAGTTTTGTCTCAGACTTCAACCGGTTTGGCAAGTATTACCGGGTCATGGCACAGGCCGATATCCCATACCGGCTGGATGTCAATTCACTCAACGGTATCTATGTAAAGAATGCCTCAGGCGGGATGGTCCCCGCCACAACAGTGGCTAAGTTCGTCCGTGTGTATGGTCCCGAAACGGTGACCCGGAACAATCTCTATAACGCCGTCACCATCAACGCAACCCCAAAGCCGGGCTTTAGCACAGGCGATGTGATCAAAGCCGTTCAGGAAACGGCCAGGAAGGCCTTGCCAAAAGGATATGCATATGAGTTTACCGGCATAACAAGAGAGGAGATCAAAGCAGGTAACCAAACGGTGTTCGTATTCCTGTTGAGCGTACTGTTCGTATACTTTCTGCTGTCTGCACAATACGAAAGTTATATCCTGCCACTGGCGGTGATCCTCACTGTACCCACCGGTATCCTGGGCGTATTTTCCTTCGTCGGCTTTGCAGGGCTGCAGAATAACGTTTATGTCCAGATAGGTTTGATCATGCTGATAGGATTGCTGTCCAAGAACGCCATCCTGATCGTAGAGTTTGCCGTGCAGCGCAGACACGCCGGCAAGGGATTGGTCGAATCCGCACTGGAAGCCGCCAGGCTGAGGCTTCGTCCCATATTGATGACCTCCTTTGCCTTTGTAGTAGGCATGCTTCCCCTGATATTTACGAAGGGGGCATCGGCAGAAGGCAATCACTCGATCGGATGGAGCGCTGTTGGAGGAATGCTTACAGGTGTCATCCTGGGTATATTTATCATACCGGTGCTGTTTGTTATTTTCCAATACCTGCAGGAAAAGGTCTCCCGGAAAAAGATCGTGACAGTGGCGGCACCAACGATTTAAAGCGTTCGTGCTACGCGAAAACCACCGCCTGCGCTGCGACAATAATCGGGAAAGGCTGCAGGGATAGCCCCAAAATTCCGGGATGCTGGCTGAGCCATTTGACATAATCCTGCGTATCGTCCCAGGTGACACATACCACGGGATGATCGTCGTCCTGCTCGAATCCGAGATGGTTCCAGGAAGCGGCGGGATTATTCACCCAGGGCTTACCGGTGTCCCCCGGGAGATGGGCCCAGGCACAGCCGCCTGTAGTAGGACGTTTGGTGTCCGCCACAAACTTTCGCGAAAGGTTTGCGCAAGAGCGGCAGGAGCGACAGATGCGCAGAAGAGCAGCGGTAAAATTGATTTCATTTGATCTTTTTTAGTACCACCCCATAGTCGGTAGCCTCCGTCAACCCGGTTATCCGGCCGTCCTTTTCTTTA
>Ga0310811_10000787_pt1 | contig 40724 bp, 32 predicted proteins | sample YCmetagenome_FD_207642 | JGI IMG/M metagenome (GOLD analysis project Ga0310811, IMG submission 207642) | Soil microbial communities from experimental microcosm in Duke University, North Carolina, United States - YC | ecosystem: Engineered > Artificial ecosystem > Soil microcosm > Unclassified ...
ATGAAGGCGCAGCTTGAAAAATAGCAATACTATAAAGCAAGTAAACCATGTTCGGAAGACTGCTGTTGTTGGGAACTTACTTCGTATGTGAAAAAGCCACCATGACTCCAGCACTACCAAGTACAAATGCTGGGAACACATAGGGCCAATAGTTTTCCGGCTTCCCCCCACCGAGTGCTAGCAATAAGGTGGCGATCATGCACAATGATAAACCGGTAAGCATAATCCACTTTGGACTGTAGATGTGAGAAAGTGATCCAGTGCAGCTCGCAGCGAAGGCTACAATGCCGAGTGGTAACCTAGAGAGTAAAGAGTGTTGACGGTTGGCGATATAAAGTGACAACGAACACCTTACATGTGGACAGCCGTCGACATCATTGACCAATGAAACACAGTTTGCCACATGATGCTAAACACAAACATAACCCCACTCCACCAAAAGGATGGCAAAAGTGCAGTGGCGAACAGAACAGAGAAGTTGTTATAGAACCACGTTTGTGGTGGTCTGGTACAAGATAAGCCGACAATTGACGCCAGGATTTCTGTTGACATACATGGCAGCTTGGTCCGCAGGCAAAAATGTTTCCCAGTAGAAAAACCCAACTAGCATTATAATTGAAATGATCAGGAGGACCAACACAACCGGAGATTTCCAACCATCAGTGGAACCGGATGTCACGGCGAAAATCAATAAGATGAAGGCAACTATCAAGGCTCGTGAGTGACACAAAGAGGAGTATACCGAAAGATTTATACCAGTCAAGATGCCCACGCCGATTAAATCAAGAGATTTCCATTTCGCCCCTTGAGGCTTATGAGTGCCTGTAGTCTCCCCGATTTGTGATGGTATCATGAAAACACAAATCAGAGCCACCGGGAAAGCTGCGCATGCTACAAACCAGAAGACCCAATGGTAAGATGCCCATTGAACGAACATTGCGCCAACCACAAGACCGCCCACTATGTAAAAGAACCATGAGAGTTGTCCTACGATATGCGGGATGCTCACTGTTGGCCACCGCACCACAGCCTGCGAAGAAACCTACTGCCCGAGCTTGTGCGAGGGGATCTGGAAATACCTTGACTAGGAGTTTTAGGGCAGAGGGAATCGTCATCGCAGAAGCTAAGAAGCGACCTGGGTCAGTCAGAACCAACACGCTGGCAGGAATGGTCACCTATTCCGGTGATTGCTCTAAGAATAAGGATAGGAACTGTGGTGTAAACAAACCCTGCGCATAGCGAGAGGATACCAAGAGTGGACACTCCTCCAATGAATACAGTTTCTGCCAGTCATTCAGCATGTATGTCAAGTATGAGTAGCATAGCACTAACTTGGGTTGTATACGTCACTGAGACGGCCACTCTAAAACAATGCATTGAAGTATGAGTCAGGATTCACGGGATGGGCACGCACGATAAGCAGGAATGATGCAAAAGTCAATCGGAACCCACTAAACACCCAAGTGGATTGAATTTCAGTCATACCCATGGACGCCTCAAGTGCAGGGATCGCAGATAAGAGAGCCGACATATTCAAGGTATCTATGAATTGAGTAAGACAGAGCATAACCAACAAAACGAGTTTGCGGGTAAGAGAAAGCCTTTTGGGTTCATCATCATTCAGGGAGATGGGTAGAAGTGGCGGCATCAGTCCTAAGAAACTGTAGACAACACTGAAACTTTGTTGAACCGCTTGACAAGCTACTTTTGAGCGACGCTGTAAGCTTGTTGCTTACGACATCACCAAATCACATAACCATCCCTTTATATCACTCCGCTTCAACGTCATGTTCGGACAGACTCGGGTCTCTTACTTACTATCATCTGCCCTTTTTGTATCACGCTTGGAAATCCACGGTTTTGTCCACGGTTTTGTCCTGTTATTCATCGCCTGATTCATTCAGTGTTTCTCGCCGTTAACACGGCGAGTTTCCACTTTTTTTTAACAGAAACAAACTCGTGCAATTCTCTAGAACCTCAGAACGTCAGGCTACCCGCCCGCTTCCTAAACCGTCAAACTGCCTTCTAAACAAAGGAACCCAACCGTCAAACAGTCTCTGATCACGCGCTCGCGTGCAAAGAACCAACTGTCAACTGTTTCTCAAAGTTCATCTTCACAACTGTCACCCACGATAAACAATGTCCTACCAGTCCCCAATACCACTGTCAAGTGCTATTATGACACTTCATCAGACTCTGAATCAGGAACCACGCATATAGTCCCCCATCCATCTCACACTATGACCAAATTCGCAGTAGTAGAGCAGAATGCTCCCAACAAGCCGCCGAAGCTTCATGCGGGTGAACTGACACCTGAGGCTGCCCGTGAATGGGACAATGCGTGCACTACCTACTTCATGCATAAACAAATAGATGGCGCAAATCAAGTCAAAATGATCGTGATGGGCATGGTGGACACCTGGTATCTCACTCAGAAAGCGACCTCAGATGCAGGAACTTTCACTGAGTATATCACCGCTCTCAAAGATGCATGGCTGGAAACTCACTGGGACTCTAAACTATGCAAGAAGGTGTTGGGCTCCCAACAGAACGCTCGTACCTTCTATGAATGGGCCTTAGAGCTACAAAACCTCAATGCTCTGCTGTTTGGTAATGCAGCTCATCTGACTGATGAACAATTGTGCAATCAACTCGAGGCAAACATGTGCAATGACCTCATCACTCCTGTACTCAGAGTGAAGCTCCCAACAACTCTGACCCTAAAGAAGTGGATTGAAGAAGTCAAGGAACTTGACGACAAACGTCGCAAGGACCTTGCATCTCACAGGAAGATCACCGAAGAGCTGTATAAGGCCACTAGACGCACACAGACTACAAAGGCTCTGCAGACCACCTGTAGCTCCTCCTACCACTCCTCCTCTTCTCGTATCGGACCATTAACTCAAGATGAATGGACTTTACTCAATGATCACAACGGCTGCTACAAGCACCAAAAGTTCTATGTCTCTCACCGTTTGAAAGAATGTACCAACGGTCCTCCTGACCCATCTTCATACAAGACACTAACAGAGGCTGATTGTAAGCAGTTTTTGTTAAATAGGGTATGGTTAGACCATGGTTATGGCTGGCTCAAGTGTGCAATTTTGAACATTTTTGGCATATCTCAAAATGTGCAAAACAAGGGGGGGCCATTTCACACATTTTGAGAAAAGTCAAAAATGTGCAAAATGGCCCCCCCTTGTTTTGCACATTTTGAGACATGCCAAAAATGCTCAAAATTGCCCCCCCCTTGTTTGCACATTTTTGACATTTCTCAAAATGTGTGAAATGGCACCCCCTTGGTTTGCACATTTTGAGATATGCCAAAAATGTTCAAAATGGCCCCCCCTTGTTTTGCACATTTTTAACTTTTCTCAAAATGTGCAAAATGGACCCCTTTTTTTGCACATTTCTGGCATTTCTCAGAATGTGCAGAATGGACCCCCCTTGTTTTGCATATTTTTGACTTTTCTCAAAATGTGTGCAATGGGCCCCCTTTCTTTGCACATTTCTGGCATTTCTCAGAATGTGCAGAATGGGCCCCCCTTGTTTTGCACATTTTTGACTTTTTCAAAATGTGTGAAATAGGACCCCCTTCTTTAGCACATTTCTGGCATTTCTCAAAATATGCCATGCGGGCCCCCCTTGTTCTGCACATTTTTGACATTTTCAATATGTGGGAAATGGGTCCTCTTGTTTTGCACATTTCTGGCATTTCTCAAAATGCACAACATGGACCCCCTTCTTTCACACATTTTTGACATTTCTTAAAATGTGTGAAATGGGCCCCCCTTCTTTGGCACATTTTGAGATATGCCAAACATGTGCAAAATGGGCCCCTTGTTTTGCACATTTCTGGCATTTCCCAAAATGTGCAACATCCTTGACCTCATCCATAACCATTTCCAGTCTCATCTATTATCGCACTTGTCCAACTTCTCCTTGTCTGCCCTCCACTTGTCCTATCTGATCCAATATACAGATCCACTTTCTATCTGATATGATATGCTTTCTAGTCCATTTCCTATTCATATAACATTAATATAGCCTATTCCTTTATTCGGTGTTTTCTACTTCCCAGTATTCCAGTTACACTTACTTCTTTGCTTTGCTTGATTTTTGCTTGATTTTGCTTGATCTGAGGCATATGTTTAGGCAAAACCTCATCCAGACTTGGATTGACTTTGGTTGATTTTGCTATTTTTTGCTATTTTTTGGCCATTGTGTTGCATAGAGAAAGGCAAAAACCCTGTTTGGACTTGGGTTGACTTTGCTTAATTTTTTCTTTTTGTTTGCTATTGCCTTGCTTGATCTGATGTATAGGCCAAGGCAAAAACCTCATTTAGACTGGGCTTCATTTTGCATCATTTTGCAATTTTTGTGGTTGTTTTGTTGCTTGAGCTGATGTGTAGAACAAGGCAAAAACCTTGTTTTGACTTGGCTTTGTTTGGCTTAATTTTTACTATTTATTGGTTCTGATATTGCTTAATTTTGCTTGATTATATGCTGTTGTTGTAAGGAATCATATTTCTGTAGGCGTGAAAAGGCCATATTTACATGAGCTGTCCATTGATCATTTGCACTATGGAGTTATATGACACTTCCCTGTATAGCATGCCAAAGGCGCACGCTTTCCCACGCTTACACCTTCCTGCGCTCTATCACCTATCATCGAGGAGGACCAATCCATGTCCAAGCACCCCTCTAGTATGTCATATTCCATGCTGCATGAGTGTAACAAGGACTGTAGCGCTATTACATGTCATTACATACTATTGCACATGTTATCCCTATCCCTTCCGTGTCCGATGAGATTTTGCTTAGTATAAAGCCTGATGGTAGTGCTACTGTTCCCCATTACTCCCCTTTACTGTACTTCCCTAGCGTTTGGGTTTTACTTTAGAGTAGTAGTCACCATTAGGGCATGCACCCTGTGCTTATTGCGTTTTGGCTTAGATTAGATCACCTAATCAAGCTTTGCTTTTGTCTGCTCTGCCTTTGCTCTTGCTTTATATTGTGCTCGCTTTCACTCACGTCACCTCATGCTCATTACAAATCCCTACACCACTCCCTACCTCCCGCATCACTTGTGCGCCTTCACATGCACTATAGGTGCACGCCTTCCCACTCTTCACTTACCTTAGCGCGTGCTTCCCGCACTCCACTTACTTCGCTTTTCTCATCGCATGCTTTGCGCCTCTCTATATCCTTGTGTGCATCCCCTGTCTACTTGAGTTCTCTCTATTTCTGGTCCTGCGTGTGGTAGCAGTCCCCTTTAGGGTTGAATGTGCCTGTCTCAGGCATAGCAGCCTAGGCACAGTGAGACCCGACATACTGCCTCACCAGCAGTGTTGTTGATCTCACATCTAGAGATTGATTGCACACACTGCAGTCAGTCTTCATGCCTTCATCATATTGCTCGTCTTGCTATTGTAGTCTGTTATTATCATGTTGCTTGACTTGCTATGTGATTGTATTGTAGTGTATTGTATTCCTTATCCTTGTCTTGATTATTGTAATGATGCTAACTGAGACAACAAGAAAGCTAACAGGCAAGGGGGGTGGGTCAAGCTGGCATATGATTTGCCCTGGTTATCCTTATCCTTTACTATTGTATTGTTGTCTTATGGTATATTATTGTATTGTATAGTATTGTGGTCTATTGTATTATTCTCATAAGTTATCATTGTCATATCATATTGTATTGTATCATAGTCTATTGTGTTTCTTATCCTTGTCTTGACTATTATATCATATCCTATGGTTTTGTATGGCTGTATTATTTTTCATTCTGCTTGACTTTGATGCTTTGACTGCTTTTGTAGTTGGAGTGGTCCAAGGATAAGTGGACGCTCACTTATTTCAAACAGTGTAAGTTATGCCACCTTGCAAAAGGATCAGACTCTGTGATATATGTTGCTGCTTGAATACTGACATGCCTGCTTATTTCAGACAGAAAGTAACTGGTGCAACTTCTATATTGGGAGGTTGTGCTGCCTTGCAAAAGAATCAGACTCTGTGATATGTGTTCATGCTTGAATATCCATGAGCTCACTTATTTCAATGCAACATCTATATTGAGAGGTTGCACCAGCTTACATGAAAACTGTATAAAAATAGTGATGCACCAGCTTATTTGACTGCAGGTTGCAAAAAATGGCCATCCATATTTGGAAGTTGCAAATTTGCAACTAGCATTCCATCCTGGAGTACCCGGTTAAGAATATTAGACACATTTCGGTTAGTAATACGATACTAATCCAAACCATCAGATATCATATGACAGTTGTCCAGACTTTTGGATATGCTATGGTAGTCATCCAGATCTTCAGATACAATACATATACACCTCTGAAATACAGGGCAGTACTTGGGAAAGGGGCACAGCGTATGAGCTGAGGCCAAAGCCCTTCAGATCCGATAACCTTTGAGCATGATCTTAACAAGGATAAGTGATGCTCAACCAACAGCATTTAGCTCCATGAAACACAAAGGTTTGTATGTCAATCCCTGTCCATCTCCGATGCCTTCCTACCATCTCTGCATCTCCAACACTTTGGACCTGCTTGGAGATCATGGCACTTGTCCTACCTATGTCCAGTCCAGTCCCACTTAATCCCACTGGTGCGTATTCAGTTGTTACACATTACTGATCGAGTTGGCAGTGCTATTACATGTATTCTCACAGGCTGCAGTATCTCATGGCTTGTTACATACTATCAGACCCAAAGTTTTTGATACCTACTTTCACCTATCTACTCTGGACTTTCACGTAGCTAGTTATATAGGGTTGGGCAACCAAGATTACAATCACCACTTAGTAGGAGGGAGAAATCCCTGATACTTGGTCACCCATACCTGTCCCTAGAGTTACCCTGCCAATATACCTGTTTACCCATTACCTATTACCTCTCATTTCCTTGATGCTCCTTACCATCTCCAGCCCATCTCCAACCCACTCCTTACATCTCCTGCATCCTCCTTCCATCTCCACATCTCCACACATTGGACCCAATTTCCTGCACTTTGGACTTCATGCCTTAACTTCAGACTTGTTCTCCGACCTTAGGACTTTGTTTTCCTTGCTTAGTACTGACTATCAAACTTATATCAGACAGTGTGCCCCTTGGGTCAAATGTTCTTGCTTGCAAGTGTAACAGCTGGGCAGAGCTTCAACATATATCTGGTTAGGGGATAGTTTCTATCACTCTAACTAGAGTTGTCTTTCACACCAGTGTGTCTTCACCAAAACAGTTGCTGCTTGATATGAAAGTCTGCTGGTCGTCAACATATGTGATGCTCAACCATGTGAAATGCAATAAGGCAGTGTGTATCTTTTCATTATTTCGTCTGTTTTTTGTTCTTACTTTCACATTGTAGCATGTCGACACTTTCATCTACAATATGGGTTGCCAGGAATGTAATCTAACCAAGCGCTCCAAAATTGATTTCCTGCAGTTCACAAGCTGGCCAATTCACGGACCCGCTTTCAGTATGTTCAGTTGACACTGAATCTCTATTATCTATCTAACCTGATTCTCTAGTATGCTGATGTTGCACAGCAAGCCTTCTCATTAGATCAAGGATCAACACTCCATCTTGCTATTCCAGCACTGGAGACACTTCATATATCATGGACATCACAAGAGGAAAGACCCAAATATATTTGATTTTCGAATGCACTCAAGGCAGCGGCAAACAAATTAGATGAGTACTACAAGAGGATGACAGATACCCCAGCTGATATAATTGCCATGTGTTTGTCATTGTCAGTTTTTGTTGATTCACTCTGATATTTGCAAGTATAGTACTGGATCCAACAGTGAAAATCACATACTTCAAAAAACATTGGCCATCAAGTTTGCTTGATGATGTACTTGCATGTGTAGAGAAAGTGTTTGAAGCACATTATTCTGAGTTGAATCAAAACATTTTGTCACTCTCACTTGCAACTACCAAAAGCAAGGTTGGTGGCCTCAAGAAGCTTATCTGACAAGTTCAGAGTGATTCCAAAGATGACAGCAAGGTGGATATAGGTGAATCCACTGTTGAAGCTGTGTGAACCAAACACCACAAACAGACACATTTAGGGCTGGAATACCAGCAATGATGCAATGATGCCTTAAAGCTGGCATTGAGATATCAACAAATGCTACCCAATGGAGTATAGTATCAAGCCTACCAGTGTGTCACCTGCTTGCTGCAAGCCTACGTCAGATGGCACAATGAACTTTCTGTTCTCCCAGAACAAGGGACTGAACAGTGAAGTACATAGCAACACAATTGCCTGGTGTCTGGAGTTCAATTTTCACAATATCCCTATGGCAAGTGTTAAATATAGAGTTAATGAAAGCGTGAATACTCACCAGATGTGAGATGGAAAAACTCTGATGTAGCGGCCCTGCGTAACACAATAAAATGGGGGCTCTAGACCATGCTGAGCAGGCATATTATAAAATATTCCTCAATAAGAATATAAAAAGCACTCATCTGCCATAGCATTTGCAGCCTCCTCAAACTCTATACTGCCCTTATGCATGGTCACAAACTCCTCTAGTTTGGTCATGTAGGATGTCATTGTAATATCAAGCCAAATGGGCTCACTGGATCGTCCAATGAGAGATATCCTGGGAGTGGGGAAGCAGAAAGACACTATATTTTTGGGGGATTAGTCCTCAGAAATTCCTCCGTAAATGTAATGAAAGGCTCACCCTGCATCACGAACATCAATACAGTCTCACTCTTACCCGAATCCACTGACCCCCTTGGGGGGGGGGGGGGGGGAGTTTCATAGGTTTCCTAGTAAATATTTCATATATTAAAGTAAAGCATTGTAGTATGAGTTTCACATAGGTTTCACATAGGTTTCATATAGGTTTCACACAGGTTTCATATAGGTTTCATGGTAAATGTGTCATATATATTAAAGTAAAGCATTGTAGTATGAGTTTCATATAGGTTTCACAGTAAATGTGTCATATATAACAAAGTAAAGTATTGTTGTATAAGTTTACTATAGGTCTCACATAAATTTCATATATCTAAGAAGTAAGTTGTGATGGGTAGGAATGCTCTTGCTAGCTTTCATGGGTTTCACTAAGGAGCACTTAGTACACTTAGAATGCTTTACCCAAATCTGCTGAACCTTTCATATATATGAATGTAAAAAATTGTCACACAAGTTTTGTATAGGTTTCATGCTACTTTTATATAGTATGAGTATCATATGAGTTTCATTGGATTTCACTGGTACAAAGGCTATTAAATTTCTCCCCCCTGGTAGGTATCAAGGAGTGCCAGGAAAGGATGGATGAGATGGATCTCTGATGTCTGAAATCTCTGCTCCCAGGCTAGTTACCAGCTATATTCTATCCCATCACAAAAAAATTGCTGCTGGGATCTATAGTTTTACACCATTCTATAATGCTTGAAAATGTTTAGCTTGCTTACTTGACTGCCTTCATATCTCTTCTTTGACTTGGATCTCCTTTTCACTCATCTCCCACTTCATAAGCTCATAGGGCTTATAATAGAATAATAAGCTAAGAAAGACTCAAGTGCTCCTTTATATTCAAGATAACCTTGTTGGAAGGAAAATGCTGCTGAGAATTATATATAAAGTAACATAGAACAGGTGGCAATTGTCTTGCTCTCCTCAGCCCTCTGATATGTTTCCTCGAAGCATGCATCTACCATATCCCCCCTCTTATCAGCTAGCCTCCTATTGTATTGATACTCCTCCACAATGTCCAATAGATCCTTCCTCAGGGGTGTATTTTGCTGCTTTAAGTCTTCAGAACACTGACCCAATTCATGGATCATGCAATTGACAATGTTGGAGATGGGAAGAGAAACTTTCAGAGTAATGACAATCTATAAAATAAGGTGCAAAGGTAGGAATGCTCATGTAGAGTCTTGCATGATGTGCACATGGCTGCCATATGGTTTTTACTTGGCTCACTTAACCTGCTTTTGGAAATCTTGTGTGGTTGTATCATGTTTTTTCAAGCACTGATTCAATACCCTCAATGGACAAACACAGTGCAATGATTTGTGCACATGTGACCTGTAGTCACATTTCTACAGCATGCCAGTGCTCATTTGATGTGACAGGAGAATGAGAGGATGGGGTCATGCAAAATTGGTCAAATAGTAAAATTAATTTGATTTTTATTGTCTACTTTTGAGTACCTTTGTGCACTTGTCTGTCCATTTGTCCTTGCTGATTTACTTTGAGTCCCTTCATTTGATTATGGAAATGCTTACTTCAGACCCACCCACATGCTTATCTATATAGTTATGTATGTATGAATTGCTAATATTTGGGATCATGCACTATTGTGCTTATGGATACAGTATATATGGACCCTAGTGGATTATAGTTCACATGCTTCACACACCCTCCACTCCTTAGCATTGGCTTGATTTTGTGATTTATTGAATAAAACTTTCATTATAACACACCTTTGTGCTCTCATCGACCCCTATTAATGTGTTGAAGGTGAGGAATTGTGACTATGCACTATTAGAGATAATGAGAGATAAGTGAGATGACTCAAAAGCTCCTCTGGGCATAATGTATTGAGAGAGCTGCACAAGGGCACTTCTAGTGCATGCAGCCTAAAGAAATAATAAGTCACATGAGTCAAGAGTTAGTGTGCTTAGGAAGCAATGCGCAGTGGCTGAAGGTCAAAAGTGATAGGCCTTTGTTTAATGTGAAGCGATCTTTACACAAGAAAAGAGATTTTTACTATGAAACTGAGTCTACATGGAGGCAGGGGGTAACTAGTGTGGTATGCATTCGTGCACTATCAGCTAAAACAAATAGAAGGATATATATGTACCAGTGTATAATCAATAGACATGGACAGGACATGGTGTGAGCGCTGTGACAGATCCTTCTGAAAGTGGAGCACCTGTGCCTGCAGATGGGTGTGTTCTGTGTGGAGCCGATGCGCTGTATAGCACACGCAACCAATGCATGACAAGCTAGGATAATTGAGGAAGGTGAGCCACCTACAGGCCCAGAGAGGCACTAGGCTCTACAGCATGCACCCTCATTGCAAGAGAGTCCCTTGTTCAAATTGCACCCTGGCCTTACTGCAGAATGCTTTATCATATATAATAAAGTAAAGTATTGTTGTATAAGTTTCATATAGGTTTCATGGTGAATGGTTCACATATAATAAAGTAAAGTATTGTTGTAGAAGTTTCATATATAATGAAGTAAAGTATTGTTGTATAAGTTTCATATAAGTTTCATATAGGTTTCATGGTGAATTTCTCATATATAATAAAGTAAAGTATTGTTGTATAAGTTTCATATAAGTTTCATATGGGTTTCATATAGGTTTCATGGTAAATGATTCATATATAATAAAGTAAAGTATTGTTGCTAAAAACCATGCACATGGGTGCATACAATCTCTCAGAGGGGTGAGAATGACTAACTCAGAAGGGCTTTGGCCTCAGCTCATACACTGTGCCCCTCACCTGAGTATGGTGCCCTTAATTTCAGATAAAGTCCAATAAGGTCCTAATGAAGTCTGAAGGACTTCGGAGGCAGACAACTCTGGTGGAGCATCTGAAGTACTTCTGGATGAGCACAGGAACCATCCGGATGAGTGTGGGAAACTTCCGGACAAGTATCAGAAACTCGGATGGAGTTCCATTCACTTGATAGAAAGTGGAATAACTGCATGCATCAATCCTTAGTGAAGACATAGGGTGGAGATACTGCAAAGGACACAGTCCAAGGCAGGAATAGTGGTCTGGAGTTCCAGATAGGGGTTCCGGAGCAGATGTGGACAGATATAGACTACCTTTAGGTGAAGATGGAGTTGGATAAGGATCAGAAAGAGTGCAAGTATCGGAAAGGCAAAATTTTGACCTAATGATACAATTCATTAAGCCTAAGGTAGGATCTGGAAATGAACAATGTCTGGAAACATGGAAGAGCGGAGCTCTGGCCTAGGGAATCAATCCCTAGGCCCAAAGGATAGAGAAGGGATCCTTACAACACTAAGATGCGAGGATGATAATGCTGCAAGACAATAATATTTGAACTGAGGATCTATGGAGATTTACAGGAGTTTATGTATATACTAGGTAGCTAATGGAATAATCAGAGGCAGTGTCCGAGGCTATGTACATTAGTGCAGTCAAAGGATAATGGATCAGTAAGCATAACGGATAGGTAAACAACCAAGTACCAGTAATAGACAAGCAGTGAAGATATTGGTTAAGTATAGAACTGGTTATCCAAAAGGTAGAGAATACTAAATAAAGGAATAGGCTGTGTTAATGTTATATGGACAGGTAATGAATTAGAAAGCTTATTGTATCAGATAGGAAGCGGATAGGCATATTGAATTGGATCCATACATCAGATCAGATCAGATCAGATGGACAAGCGGTAGTTGGACAAGTGCGATAGTGGATGGGACTGGATATGATTATGGATGAAGTCTAGGAATCTAATCTAAGGATTAGTCCATAAATCTGACTATGGGATAGGTCTGGAATCTGGGATATGACAATTGTTGTATAAGTGTCATATAGGTTTCCCATAGGTTTTATATAGGTTTCATGGTAAATGTTTCATATATAATAAAATAAAGTATTGTTGTATAAGTTTCATATAGGTTTCACATAGGTTTCATATAGGTATCATGGTAAATGTTTCATATATAATCAAGTAAAGTATTGTTGTATAAGTTTCATATAAGTTTCATATAGGTTTCATGGTAAATCTATACAGTAAGGTAGAATGGGTGGGAATGCTTGCATGGCTTTTGTGTATTTTTGTCATATCCCAGATCCTGGACCTATCGTATAGTCGGATTATGGACTAATCCTTAGATTAGGATCCTAGACTTCATCCATAACCAGTTCCAGTCTCATCCACTATCGCAGTTGTCCAACTACCAACTACCGCTCATCCGTCCGATCCGATATATGGATCCGATCCGATATGCCTATCCGCTCTGGATCTGATATGATAAGCTTTCCTATCCATTACCTGTCCATATAAGATTAACATAGCCTATTCCTTTATCCGATATGTCTATCCACTCCGGATCCGATACGATAAGCTTTCTTATTCATTACTTGTCCATATAGCATTAACACAGCCTTATTCCGTTATTCGGTATTCTCTACCTTTCGGATAACAGGTTCTATACTTACCCGATATCTTCGCTACTTGTCCATTACCGGTACTCGGTTGTTACTTATCCGTTGTGCTTACTGATCCGTTATCCTTTGACTGCGCTAGTGTACATAGCCTCGGACACTGCCTCTGACTATTCCGTTAGCTACCTACAGTATATAAACTCTTGTACTTCTCGATAGATCCTCAGTTCGAATATTACAGTCTTGCAGCATTCTTGTCCTCGCACATTAGTGTTGTAAGGACCCCTTCTCTATCCTTTGGGCCTAGGGATTGATTCCCTAGGCCAGAGCTCCGCTCTTCCGCATTTCCGGACTTCGTCCATTTCCGGATTCTATCTTAAGCCTAAAGGATTGTATCCTTAGGTTAAAGTCTTGTCTTTCCGATACTTACACTCCTTCCGATCCTTATCCAACTCCGTCTCTACCTAAGGGTAGTCTATATACGTCCGCGTCCGCTCCGGAACCCCTATCCGGAACTCCGGACCACTCTTCCTGCCTTGGACTGTGTCCATTGCAGTATATCCACCCTATGCCTTCACCAAGGATTGATACGCGCACTTATTCTACTTCCTATCAAGTAGACGGAACTCCATCCGAGTTTCCGATACTTGTCCGGAAGTTTCCCGCACTCATCCGGATGGTTCCCGCGCTCATCCGGAAGTCCTTCGGACGCTCCACCAGAGTTGTCTGCCTCCGGAGTCCTCTGGACTTCATTAGGGCCTTATTGGACTTTATCCGAAATTAAGGGCACCGTACTCAGGTGAGGGGCACAGCGTACGAGCTGAGGCCAAAGCCCTTCTGAGTCAGTCATATGCACCCCTCCGAGAGATTGTATGCACCCGGCATGCCACGGTCTTTAACAATTTTGTGTATTTCAGTTGTTTTGGTCATTTCGCTTAAGGCCACATGGTTTTCAGTTAGCTCACTTAACCTCTTTTTGGAATCTCGCATGGCTTTGTCACATGTCCTCAAGCACTGATGAAATACTGTTGTCTGTTTGAGTGTGGCACAGATTTGGCAACAGGTTTTGTATGACCTATGTAATGGAAGTAAATAAATAAATAAAAAATTGAATGAGATAACTGGGGAATGGGAGAATAGGAGAACAGGGAGATTGTGGAGTGTCAACAGAATGGGAGACTGGCTAATTAAAGGGCTGATAAGGTGCCCACCACCTGGCTGGGAGCCCTAAGTCTATATTCCATCTAGAGTGTTATAAATACTAGACTATGTGCAGTAACTTGAATTGTTTGACTCAAATTAAAGGGAGGAGACGGGAGACGGGAGTCATGCAAAATGGTCAAATAGTAAAATTAAATTGTTTTGTATTGTCTACTTTTTGAGGTGTGATAGATTATATAAGCCAGCAAACAACTAGCTCAGTAGTGTATCAAGACAATACTGAATACTGAGGTACCTGGATGATATGAGAGGATCTATGTAGCTAAGGTGTCCAGAGGACTGTTGCAAATGTCATATGGTATCAGATGTGACTCAAGATAGCATCCAAGATCAGTTATTGAGTAGCCAACAGATTGCACTTTAAAATTTGTGAAATTCCTGCTCAAAAATGTATCATTATGATTGTTTATTTATTTCAGAATCCACTATGGTTATTACTAAATCAAGGTGCTACAGGCACCTCCCAAAGGAGTGCAAAGCACTCCTTTGCCTGACTGTGCTGAAGGCACAGTTACTATGAGTATTAGGATGAAGCCAAGGCCAGGAAGCCAAAAAGGAGTGTGAAGCACTCCTTTTGCTTCCTGTGCCAAAGGCACAACAGGTGTTGGACTAGTGTTTCATATATAATAAAGTAAAGTATTGTTGTATAAGTTTCATATAAGTTTCACATAGGTTTCATATAGGTTTCATGGTAAATGTTTCATATATAATAAAGTAAAGTACATTGCAAGAGAGTCCCTGGTTTAAATTTGAGGGTTTCCCTCTCAGTGGCTGTCCTACAGGTCAAGTATAATTCCTTGCACCCTGGCCTTACTGCAGAGTTCTCCTACCTATTCAGTTCCCACTTTTTATCCCTGTAGTAAAGCTTTACCCTTCAATGGGAGGAGAAAGGAGATGGAAGAAGACAGGAGAAACTGACCTGACATCAAATTCATCATCAAACTCATATGAACATAACATGAAACTAGCTTGTAACTGACCTGACATCAAATTCAAATAATCAAACCCATGGGAAACTAGCATGAAAATGACCTGACATCAAAACCATATCATCAAAATATCATGAAACTAGCTTGAAACTGACATGAAACCCATCCATAAATAAGGTGGAATGGGTGGAATCCTTGCTAACTCATGTGGTTTGTGCTTAGAGCCATTGGGAGACAGGAGGAGACAGGAGAAACTGACCTGACATCACATTCACATCATCAAACTCATCTATAAAGTAAGGTCAAACAGGTGTGAAAGTAGCTCACTAGCTTGCATGGCTTTCGCATATTTCACTAAAGGCCACATGGTTTGCGCTTAGCTCACTTAACCTTGATTTGGAAAACTCGCATGGTTTTCTTGTGGGAAGGATCGCTCACAAGCTCACTCTCCTTTGACCCATTTCCCTGTTCCCATGTTCACCCATTCCCCTGTTCTCTCATTCAAAATTCAAAATTTCATTGATTATTTACTGCACATATTAGGATGCAGCCAAGGCCAGAAAGCCAAAAGGGGGGCACAGTGCTCCTTGTACTTCCTGTGCCAAAGGCACAATAGGTGTTGGACTAGTATGAAACTAGCATGAAACTGACATAAAACTCATTTGATGTGCTGGTGATGTAATGCCTCCTGTGCTTGTCTATTCCCTCCTGCTGAGTCTGTTGTTGATGTAATACATCCTGTACCTGTCGACCTTCCTCCTGCTGGAATTTCTGCTAGATTTGCTGTTGATGTAATGCCTCCTGTGCTTATGCATCTTCCTGCTGCTGGAAATAATGCTGAAACTAAACATATAATCAGGTTGAGGTGGTACAAGCAAAGGTGGTGCAGGATGGGGTACAAAGTATTGAAGGGGATCATTAAAATGATGATGACCAACTGTACCCTCTGTTACAGTAAGGCGCAGGCCCCTTATATCTTTTGTTTTTATTCCCATTGTATCACAGTCTTGCCATCAATAGGTGACCATCTTGTACTATATTTGCTTCACCAGCTTGTCTTATTCCTGACTCATTGCATTCATTCAAACCCAAAACTTGGGACTCAAGAGAAAAAGAAATCTATCAAAAATGTCAACATCAAATTTGTTTATTTTCTTACACATTTGATGTGAAGTCATTGGTATTATATATATGGGTGGGCCCAGGTGAATGAGTATTATAAACATAGCTGGGCTGAGATAGTTGGATAACATACATATTAGTGTGCTGATATAGGCACCAGAGAATTAAGCACATGGAGTACATACCCACAATGAGTGCATACATCTACAATTGACCACCAAAACCTGAAACACAAAAACCTGAATGCAACATGGCCATGTCTGTTACATTCAGCAATCACCAAGTGCCAAAATTTGAAACCAAAAAATCTGAATGCAACATAGCCATTTGTGACATTCAGCCATCACCAAGTGCTGAAACCTGAAAAACCAACACCCAAAACCAGGATACAACATCTCCATGTCTTGAATTTGACAAATCACCAAGTGCTGAGTATCGAGTGCTGAGACCCAAGACCCAAAACCTGGTGTAAGGAACATTGTGTCTAGCCATTGATTTAGAGGTCTTATGGGCTTGAACTCCAATGCTTGTATCACCACACTAAGAGTGCATGCTATGGTGCATCCATGCACTTTGCGCATGCATCATGTGCCTCACACCTCACCCTTACCTTCATACATTTGCCTGTCCAATGTCCTTGCTGATTGCCTCGTGAGTCATCTCATTTGTTACAAAAGCACTTACTTCAGATTCATGTGTGCACCTACATATATAGTTACCTATGTACTAATCGCTAGTATTCAGGAGCATGCTTTTGTGCTTATAGATACAGTATATATAGACCTCACTGGACAGTAGTTCACATGCTTTGCACACTCCCCACTCTTTAGCAATAGTTTGATTTTGAATATCACTTGTTTTATCACACATTTATGCTCACAACAACCCATGTGCTCAAGCCATATCATGCACCATGCCTTCCGTGTTCTCCATGCTTTTAATGTGTGTGTGTTAAAGACCATTGCACGCCAGTGCATACAATCTCTCGGAGGGTTGAGTATGACTGACTCAGAAGGGCTTTGGCCTCAGCTCATATGCTGTGCCCCTCACCTGAGTATGGTGCCCTTAATTTCAGATAAAGTCCAATAAGGTCCTAACGAAGTCTGGAGGACTTCGGAGGCAGACAACTCTGGTGGAGCGTCCGAAGGACTTCCGGATGAGTGCAGGAACTGTCCGGAGGAGTGTGGGAAACTTCTGGACAAGTATCGGAAACTCGGATGGAGTTCCATCCACTTGATAGGAAGTGGGATAAATGCACGTATCAATCCTTAGTGATGACATAGGGTGGATATACTGCAAAGGACACAGTCCAAGGCAGGAATAGTGGTCCAGAGTTCTGGATAGGGGTTCCAGAGCGGACGCAGACAGATATAGACTACCCTTGGGTAGAGACGGAGTTGGATAAGGATCAGAAGGAGTGTAAGTATTGGAAAGACAAGACTTCAACCTAAGGATACAATCCTTTAGGCTTGAGGTAGGATCCAGAAATGGACAATATCCATAAACGTGGAAGAGCGGAGCTCTGGCCTAGGGAATCAATCCCTAGGCCCAAAGGATAGAGAAGGGGTCCTTACAACACTAATGTGTGAGGACAAGAATGCTGCAAGACTGTATTATTTGAACTGAGGATCTATCGAGATGTACAAGAGTTTATATACTGTAGATAGCTAACAAAATAATCAGAAGCAGTGTAGTGGATGAGACTGGATATGGTTATGAATAAATTCTAGGACTCTAATCTAAGGATTAGTCCATACATACAACTATAGGATAGGTCCAGAATCTGGGATATGACAGTGCGCCTTAGAGCACCCTCCCTCATTGCAAAGAGAGCCCTTTGCTCATATTCCAAGGTTCTCCAGCTCTTAATTCATATCCTGTTCATATAACATTAAACACTGCTTATTTCCTCTATTTGGTATATTCTCCCTTCCAGTGTTACACTTACTTCTGGCTATGCTTACTGATCCATTGACCTGTGATTAGCTTCCAGCTTGACTTGTAATATGCATTGCTTATACATTACTTATACTTTGTGCATAGCCTTTCGTTAGTCCTCTCATATATAAACTCTTGTATATGTCCTGTAGTACCTCAGTTCGAATATCATCTTAGATTGTTCTCATTCTGTCATCCGGACTCGAGTCTATTAAGCTCTTGTCACCCTCCAGGACTTAAAGATTGTATCCGATAAGTCTAATGCATCCACCTCTATCTTTGGATAGTCTATACTCTGTTGTTTCTAGTCTTAGACTTGTCTAGACTAGCCTATATACTCCCATCTGATATCTGGATGCGTTTCAGATAGTACTACAATACTAATCCTTACCCTCAGATATCATATGATAGTCGTCCAGACCTTTGAATACGCTACCATAGCTATCTGGATCTTTGGATATGATACATCTACACTTCTGAAATACTGGGCAATACTTGGAGAAAGGGGCATAGTGTATGAGCTGAGGCTGCAGCCCTTCAGATCTGATAACCTGTGAGTATGACCCTAACACTCTGCACCTTTGTGTATCCATTTCTTCAGACATCCATATCCTTGCACACTCAGACCTCCAGATACATGCAGATAGTCTGCTTACATAATGTCCAGACCTCAAACCTCATCCATATTCATTCCCAGACTCACCCACTATCCCACTCATCCAACTTCTACTCATCTAACTTTTGCTTGTCCACCCTCCACCCATTCACTTTCCATCCATCCAAGACTTCCACATCTTGTCTGAGAATCATACAACATGGCCAATCTGAAAATCAGCACTTAGCCCCATTTAGGCATACCTCTGATTTGGGTAAACTGATTATCTACTTGTCTGATATGATCACCATACAGGGCCAGCAACAAACAACAATCACACTCACAATACTTTGAACTCCAAGATATGGCCAGTCCAGGTCCAGAGGTCCAAAAGGGTCCAAAAACACATCAAAAAGCGAAATCTGATTCCAATATATACACTATATAGATTGCTAAGGTTTACATCAATAAAAAAACAGTAAAGAAATATATCTACCAAAAGTCAATTAAGGCAGAAGTTTCCTGGAAGAAATCAATCAGAACAGAAAGATCAAGATATTGGCAGAGAGAGTAGTGGTGAGGGAAGAAGGGAAACAAAACTTGGAGTATGAGCACATATCTAGGCAACTACAGAAAGCCATCCAACTTTTCTTAAAAGAATTAACTGAGCTAAGTGTACTAGAATGCAATATCTTAGTATCCTTATCCTATATTTCTCCCTAGACTTTTATCCCCCTGTCCCTTGACCCATACCCATCATCACTCTTTTCACCACACCACATAACTCACCCCTATTACCCCTATTTCCAAGCTTCTGGGGGGTACCCCCCCTTCCTCCCCACTCCAGCATGTGGCCACATGCCTTACAAAGCTTGGTTCAGCCATAACCCCAACCTCTCTCATTTGTGCAAAATTGGATGCCGTGCCTTTGTCCTGATCCAAAATCGCCATAATCCAAAGATCTTCAACCACTTGACCAAATGTGTCCTTATTGGATATTCCCTTGACTCAAATGCATACAGGTGCTACCACCGCCCTTCAAACAAGGTATTTGTATCATACCATGTCTCCTTTATTGAGTCTTTTAATGATCACACTATGTCTTTACACCCTCGTCAATCTTTGCTGAACCCCCCTGCACCTTTTAGAACCCATGTGCCTGGCCTGCCTTCGCCTGCCTCCCAATGCACTTCAGTCTGTGATGCAAAAGATGACACTAACAACCTGGATCCAAACTTCCCTACCCCCATGCCTTTGTCAATGCCCCCACCTCGCCATTCTGCACTGCATGTGCATCTGTTCCATCTGAGAAGCGTTGTGCTATCAACAGGGTCCCTTATGTCCCAGCTGCCCAACATGCTACCTTAGCATCCATGGCTGCCACAGAGTGTCTCCATGCCCTTGACAATGCATCTGTGAGTACTTTGAAAGCTGACATGCCTGATGTTGAGCTTGAGGCCCTTGAGTCCAAACTAGCTTTACTCGCTGACATATTTGCCACTGTTCCACATAACTTTGATCACAAACTGCCAGATGACCCTGCTAGCTATGCTGAAGTGATGCCTTCACCTCATGCTCATGAATGGACTCTTGCACTGCAGGAGTTTGACTCCCTCTGCGACTTAGACATCCAGACATTGCATATGCTGTACAGCAACTCTGCAAATTCCTGGATTCTTTTGGCCCCACTCATTGGGAGGCTGCCAAATGTGTTGTATGTTACCTGAAGGGGACACAATCCTGTCAGCTAGTTCTTGGTGGTGAGCACGTCGTGCGTCTCTTGGGGCATACCAACAGTAATCTGGCAAGTTGCATTGACACACATCATTCAGTTAGCAGGTATTGCTGCTCCCTGGGACTTGGTGTGGTTACTTAAAGCACACATAAACAAAAGACAGTGTCATTATCAACCTGTGAGGCTGAGTATGTGGCTGTGTCTGAAGCTGCTACAGAAATTGCCTGGCTATGCATGCTGCTTGATGCACTCAGCTTCTCCCAAACATCCGCATCCCCACTAATGTGTGACAACAACAGTCCGATTGTGCTGATGGAGGACACCTCTTACCATGTGAAAGTCAAACATATTGACATCGCATACCACTCAATCAGAGAACATGTCTCTCAGCACCAAATCAAAGTTCACTACATCCATATGCACAAAAACCTTGCTGATATCTTTACAAAAGCACTTGCAAAGAAGGATCATGGGCATCTGCGAGGCCACCTTGGGCTATGGTGATGAAGTTGAGGAGGAACCACTTCACATTGAGGAGGAGTATTGGCACATGACACATGTGACAACATGATGCAGCTCAGCGGAGTGTCACATAGGAATTCAAACCATTATATAATTGTTATCTCTTGCCTTCCTCTCTTCCCTCAGTTTGTTGTTCTACGACTGAGGTCTGATGTTGTCTAGACTCTATAAATCAAAGTCTGCTTGACAAGCAGTTTCAAGTTTTAGATGTACTAGCAATCGAGGGACTTAGAAATTTGGAGAGGCAAGAGCACAATAATGATAAATAACTCATGTAATGATTTCCACTTTGGGACTTTGCATTTCAGAAACTGCAATGAAAGTGTACAAATAATGATCAATAAGTTACGTAATAGTACCTCCACTTTCATTAAGACTTAGCAAGTACTCCTTCCTTCCCCTAGCGTGATGGTATGTACTGTCACGTTCATCTCCCTTGGCTATGGCATGACAATTTGTATCGTCGTGTCTTTCCTTCATTCACCTGCAACTTTGTCAGGATTGCCATTGACACATGACAGTGCTTTCGTCGCTTGAAGATCAATGATCTTTCACCTCTGTGGTCCTCGTCTTCCAGACTCTTCCTACTCCCTGACTCAGCATTCCCAATGGATGGCCTTTCACCCTGCTCGCACTGCATGACTGTTTGTACGGTCATGCATGCCTTTTCTCTGGAACCATTGTCATGTTGTTTTCACAGGAATCTTACACCAGCATATCTGTCATCTTCGATGGAATATGGATGCAATTCTATGTATCGTTGCACCAGATCATGGTCTGTCCTGCCAAGAAGTGCTTTCCAGGCAACTACCTTGAGCCATTCTCGACCATCTATAATTCCTGCTCCAGTCCCAGCCACTCAGTGATTTGGGGTGCTTGCAATTTCTTCCTTGTCCTTGAACTGTTACTCTCCATAGATATCTCTGATGATAGGACATCAGTATCAGAATGGTATGGATATTGCAAGCATACATTTTTCTGATGTGTCGTTTGATGAGTAGATTTCAGCGTCTTGTCCTTTTTCGCAATCAATCCCTACTTCACCTCTGCAGGAGTCTTTGATGTACCTGTTGCTGTGACCCTAGGCTGTGCAGCCGTCCAGATCGCACATAGGTGCTTGTAGTGATGTTGAAGGATTTCTCTGAGATATGCTTCTGGTCTCTGGAATGGCCAACTATCTTTGTGACCCCTTTTCTCCAATTCTTCAAGGAGCAAATTGATGATCCTGCTATTCCAGGATGATTTGGATCCATCTTCATATTCATACACATAGTTGTCCTGGTGACTCGCTGGTTCATGGACTATGAAATCTACGCCTTGAGAAATTCCGAAAACTTCTTTGAAGAGACGCCTAACTTCTCCCTACTTCAATGTAAGCGGAGATTTCTATACTGCATGTCGGCTTACCAAAACAAAGTCTCTTTTGCAGCTTGTTTCAATGGTCTTCTCCCACTAAATTTCTTCTTGCTCTGTTTTTCTCCTCCGGGGACTCTGCTTGTTGGCGACCAGAAATTCTTTGTTGATGAAAACACATCTCAGCACAGCTTCCACACCCCTTGCAACCATGTCTTCCATACTGTCAATAGGCAGAGTGTTGTGTTGGTGATGTGGTGGAACATCTTGCTTGGATGATTGGTACCTACTCGTACTCCAATACACAGTCTCATGTGTCCCCTTGTGCAGATTCCAATGCTAAGTTTCCCTGAAGTTAAGAGCTGCTGCCCCACCTCCACTATTTTTAGTATTTTTGATGACATCGGGAGATCGTGGAGTAGAGAGTGGTGAGTTTGAAAGTATAACACATCATGCTCAGAGAATCGTGTAGATCGAGGACAATGAGCTCGACAAGTACAAACCATCAAACTTGGAAGGAGTGGACGATGCGACAAGAGAGAGGATGAATAATATGAGGGATTGTGGGCATTGATGGTAGTGAGCTCGACAGTACAAACTGTTGTGCTTAGAGAATTGTGTAAATTGAGGATGATGAACTCAACAGTACAAACCATCAAACTCGAAAGGAGTGGGCGCATGATAGTATGAATATGCGATTAGAATTATTAAGCTGTTTGTTGCTGTTGTGCACAGCTCCTTATTTCACCCTTTGATATTCTATTTCATTGCCCACTCCTTCTAAGCTCAAAGGTTTGTACTTCGAGTTCATTTCTGATGCTCTAGTAGCAGTTTGTACTGTTGCTTTGCCTTATCCTGCTGGTCTCACCCCTGTAGCAACGGTATGCACTGTCATGTACTACAACCGTCATGCATCCAACTTCCCTTCATCACAATACTGTCCTTTCATTGATGCAGCTTCTGGCATCCTTTGCACCACATCAGTGCACTTGTACTTGTATTAGATTTACTTCTGGGTGGTATTATAATGTAATGATTTTTTGTGATACCTACTCACTGCACTCTCTTACACCTCACAAATCATGGGCTGTACTCTGCACATCTGTAGCTGGATATATAATCTTATAGCGACTTTGGAATGTGGCTTCCACCTGCATGCTTCTCACATGTGCTTACTTGACCAACTTCAACTACTGCTGCCATTCAGAAACCTACTAACATTAGTATTTTGTGCCTTCATTATCTTCGCTTCTCATACAACAATTGCACTGCTGTTATGTCGATGTTCGAGCTCAATGCATCTTTTGCATCTGCTTCAAATTCACATCCCCACATGCAAGTTGGACTGTTCATCATCTACAATTTTTCCTGTGTGTGGCATATGCAACGACTTTCAATGGTTGCCAAGGTCTAACCCTTGACAAGACTGTTCTCGACCTTCGTTGTGATGTCTTCACACACGGTCAACTTTACACAGCCCTTTCACAGATCCGTTGATCAATGAGACAATTCATGCATCCTATTTCCAGGAGACAAACTAAATGACAATTTCAATACGTCCAACATTGTATATAGGGAGTTGATATTAGATTTGAACTAGGTTCATCCAATGAGCTGCACAGCAGCAAGTACTTGTAGATAAAGAGGTAAATAAAAACTATGCTGTACTTCTATTCCGAGAGTGACACAGCAATCACAAATACAATAATATAACACTAATTCTCTGTGAAAATTAAGCAGGAGCTTATTCAGAGACGCACGGTAACAACAACAGAATCATTCTCACCAGTTGCATTGTCTTATTCCAAGAGTGACACAGCAATCACAAATACAATAACATAATGCTAATTCTTCACAAAAATAAGCAGGAGCTTATTCAGAGATGCACAGCAATGACAACAAAATCATTCTCACCAGTTGCATTGTCAGCAAGATATTGGGAACACGCCGCATCAATGTTCTTCATCATTTTGTTTGTGCCTGGATTAAACTTGAGTGAATGTTTCCATCACATGGCAGTCATTGGGCCGTTATCATTGTTGGCGGGTGTATTGCAGATTCTGGAGACACCCTGTTGAATGTTGTTGAGGTGCTTCTGGAACCACTCTTTACATTGCGTGGACCAGAACCCCACATTTAACCCTGAGGCAGCCCAAGCCTGAGGTCTAGGCCACCAAGAGACCTTGTCCATAGTGCTGCCATCTATTCATCCAAATGTAAGTGCTTGCATTGTCGGTAAAAAAAAACTTACTGTTGTATGAATAATACATGCTGCACATGAAATCCACCTCCTCCTCTGACAACTCATCATTGAAGTAAGTCTGGTCATTGATTAGTAACATGAGGCCATATGGAACAGCTTCCCATAAAATTCCCTCAAGAATGGAGGGAAGATCATCGAAACCAAAGCTATGCAGAGCCAGCCTCCATATGAGGCTGCCATGAAGAAGTGTGGCTCTTGCACAAGGCTGATTCATGAATTTGTGGTGATGCTGCTCATATATGACATAGTCTGCATAAACAGCCTTGAAAGGGGGGAGCATGTAGGTCAGTGAGTATGAATGGATTTCTGTACATGGGTGATGTGCATCAGGTGCAACTGCCATGGCTTGCAATGTCTTGAAAGCAATTTCCTTTTGGAGTAAATTTAGCACAATTTTCATGATGTCAGAACCCCAGTCATGCCAGAGGCACATCACAGCAGTGGCAGCATCAGTGACGATGAGTTTCCAGACAACCAGACTTGCTGATAGACTTGGCTCTATCACATAGAGCCATTGCTGGGGAAGTTGCGCATAAGACACTTGAATGCCTGCATTTGAGACTGCTAGGGAACGTTCAGGACCTAAGTCCCAGAGATTGGATGGCATTTCAGGCAACCCAGAGGTCAGCAACGTGACCAGGTAACCTATAAAAACATGTGATGATGTCCTTCTGCACATCCAGAATTGTTGAGACATCCATGCCTACATCGCCAATGAGTCTGCATAGGTGAAGCCACTGCATCTTGCGGATCCAAGATTCAAATGTGGCTGATCTGCCTCGGGGCACAGAGGTCAATGCTGTGAGTTGGAATCTGAGATGGTAACTTAATGTTGAGACAAAATGCTCAATGCCATGACTGTACGTCAATGATGATGCAACCTCATGTTGACTGAAGTATTGATCAATGTCCTGCAAGAAACTGGACCATGATGGAGGCTGAGGTGGCGGCAGAGCAGGAGGAGGGGGAGAAGGGGAAGGAGCAAAAAATTCATCTTCCCAGTTGTCATCGGGAATGCTGGTGGGATCCAACTCATCACACAAGTCCCACTTGTTGTGAAATGAGTCGTATACTCTTGTGGTTGCACTGTATTCCCTCCACACTGAGTATACATCATTCTTCATGATGTGGATGCATAGACAAAAGCCATCAAACTCCTCCTGGGGCTGCCATTTGAACACCATGGTCTTCTTGGTGGGAAGATCCTGGTTCCCTGCCGACATTGCACAGCTCAGACACACTTGTCGTTGAGCTGGAGTCTTTTTCTCCTCTCTTTTTATTTCCCTTGCAGCGCCATGCTAAGAATGCCTGCCAATCTTCTCCTCACAACTGCCCACTGTTACATTCAGGCTCTGGAAACAGAGAAATGGAGGGCACCTGTTTGTGGTGCTCAAGAGACACAGAGGGCACCTGTTTGTGGGAATAGAGACATCAGTTGCTGTTCTCCACCATCAGAGGAACCCCATGGGTGACTTACATCGCCCTATACAAGATCAGGCTCTGCTTGCAGTTCACTGCCATCCAGATGCTGACACTGATTTTCAGGGGGACCCCACATACCAGCATGGCCCCAGGCACCGTCAGCTGGCATTTGGCCCCATTTATGACCATCAATTGCAGAGATGAGAACTTCGTGGGAGGGATGGTGCACATGCCAGCCCCATAATTCCAGACCTCTCAGGTGCAACATAGAGTCGACGATAGATACGTCTCCAGCACAGTGGACCCAGATTGGGATCAAGAAGTGTTCAAACATGGGCAGTTGCCCTTCCCAAGGACAGTGGGTGGAGGAAATGAACAGTCCGGTGTGTTGAACATTGGCCGACAAATCTCCTACAAATGAATGTGATAACTTGAGGACCCATTCAGCCAGTATGGGGCACTTGCAGTCATCAGTCAAGACAGACATCCAGGGGCGATTGGAACCTTGATACCAACAACTCATAATGTGCCATGTACAGGCAGCGCCAATTACTAGAAAAGAGTTGGTCACGATGCAATGGAGATAAAGATTAACATTAACATACATAAAAATGCATTGCACAACCTCAGTGCAACCTTTATAGCAAGTTTGGCATTCTCATATGAATGTAGATACCCAAATGTGGCTGGAGTGCTTGGAAGTACAGTCCCCCATGGAACAAACATCCCAGCACCCAAATGCTCCTGGCACCAGATCAGTTTCTTTAACTCATACCATCTTCCTCTGATGTCACAATGGAGCATGTGCTTGCCCTGTGCATTGACCTCTGTGCAGAGAGAGAACCTGGTGTGGTTCAGGCATTCGAAGATAGGCCCATCAAATCTAGGGTTCAAAGGCATGACAGGAAACCATGGACATGATGCATATGCCCAGCGATGAGTGAGTGGCATGTCACTGTCATTGGGAGCATAATCATGATCATTGCGAGGGTTCCAGGGAGGCTGGTAGGGAATGACTTTGGGCAGGAAGTTTGCAGTGAGAGAAGTGAAGACCTTCCCATCACAAATGAAGACTTTGAGTTTGTGAGTCATAGTTGAGGCAAAGAACGACATGGTAGACCAGAACTGCTACCACAACAGTATAAACCGATGTGTTAGATTTGGCAGCAGCTATGGGTTGATGCGTAGAATGACAAGGTAGACAAGGTATACAGCAGGTGAGAGCAAAGAAGGAGGTGCGGGACAGTACAAACTGTTTTAATGTGACAAGTCTATGGGAAAGGAGCGCAGACTGTCCCTTGGGATTATAAGGGATTGATAACAATAGATGCTGGTGTGGAAAGTGGAAAGTGGAAAGTGGAAAGTGGAAGTGGAAGTGGAAGTTAACAATAGAGGGTGGTGACACATGGGGTTTGAATTGAATATGTGGACAAAGATCACTGAAATTGAATCAAAAAAGCTGATAACAGTACAAAGATTACAGGTGGATGAGCTGGGCGACGTTAACGACATTATGCACCATTGTAAGGATATATGTATTACAGAGGAATAAAATGACAGGTAAATTTGTATAGTACATCACTTTGTTGTGTAATGGCAGTGAAGGGGAGAAAGGAATACAATAAATGACTGACTGAAATTGGCAGGGCAGGAGGACGACAAAAGATGACACAACGATGGTTCCAAAGAAAAGGTGCACATGACCATTGAAGGGTGAGGCTCAGCTACAGGGAAGAAAAGGTGATAATGAGTATGGGGGAAACTCTGCAGTAAGACCCAGGCGCGAGGTATATACTCAACCTGTAGGACAGCTACTGAGAGGGAGAACCTCAGAATATAGACAAGGGACTCTCTTGTAACGAGAAGGGGTGCTCTAAGCTGCAGGGAACATGAAAGGCATGGTGCGCATTATGATTTGTGCGTGTGGGCTGTCTTGAGCGCAGATATGCGATAAATCCAGCCATATTTTTAATGCTTTTAGAGTCTAACTATGGCTAAGGAGTGGGGAGTGTGCGAAGTCCATGAACTAAAGGTCCAGTAAGGTCTCTATATACTGTATCTATAAGCACGAAGGTGCACAGTACCAAGCCAAATAGCGTGCAGTCCTGAATAATTAGTATGTATGTAACTATATGTAAGGCGTGCGCTCGGATCCAAAGTGAATGCTTCCATAGCAATTGAGGTAACTTACCAGTAAATCAGTAAGGACAAGGGACAGACAGGTGTGTGGGGATAGGCGCGGGGTGCACAAAGCATGCGCTCTGAACGTGATGATACAAGTATTGGAGTTTGAGCCTGTAAGACCTCAAAATCAATGGGTAGATGCAATGTTCCTTACACCATACAAACAGTCATGCAGTGCGAGCAGGGTGAAAGGCCATCCATTGGGAATGCTGAGTTAGAAAGTAGGAGGAGTCTGGAAAACAAGGACCATGGAGGTGAAAGATCATCAAGCTCCAGGTGATGAAAGCACCATTGTGTGTCGATGGAAACCCCGACAAAGTTGCAGGTGAATGAAGGGAAAGACACAATACAAATTATTGTGCCATAGCCAAGGGAGATGAATGTGATGGTACATACCATTGCGCTAGGGGAAGGAAGTAGTATACTTGCTCAGTCTTAATGAAAGTGGAGGTACTATTACACAACTTATTGATCATTATTTGTACACTTTCATCACAGTTTCCAAAATGCAAAGTCCCGAAGTGGAAATCATTACATAAGTTATTTATCATTGTTGTGCTCTTTCCTCTCCAAATTTCTAAGTCCCTCAATTGCTAGTAGTACTATACATTTGCTTTACCTTTGTCCTTACCTTTCCTTGCACATGGACTCGACGGTTTGTACTGCCAAGCTCATTGTCATAGGGGTTCTTCCACCTTATTCTTTATCGCACTACTTCCCTCCTTCCTTCCCTACAGCATTACATGGTGTTCCTGATGCTGTGTCATTGAGTCAAGGGAGTAACATGCAGGATGAGAACAATAGTCAATTTAAAAGGCTTGCTGCTTCTGTTCACACACTCCAGTCTATTAACCTGTTCAAAGTTGGATTCAAAGATCCCGGTTAGTGCTCAGTGGAGTGAAGTTTATACATCACTAGTCTTATTTTGCAGCACCTGGGCTCATACTCTGGTATTCCACGTGTATACTGATTGGAAGGGAGGAATACAACTTGAAGTGGAAGAGCAAGCACACTAGATCTCAGAGAGTTATAGTGTTAGCAAGAATTGGGACAACCACTTAGATAAGTGGTTAACAGGTTAACAAAGCGCTCTCTCATGATGAATGCAATAGAAATACTAAAGTATTAAAACCATAAGATGTAGCAAATCAAGGGTTGAGTTTACAGCTGACTGATATTAAAGGTGGATGAGAATCCCCCCTTTTCCACTGAAAATTTTGGACAACACACAGTGAAGCTTATGTAATAATTCTAATCATTTGGTTTGCCACATATTGCTGCAGTCGTCGCCCACTACTTGTTCCAAGCTTGATGGTTTGTACTGTCGAGCTCATTGTTTTCACCAACATTCTTACTGCTGGTTCCATTGGCCAGAGTTTCATTTTGTACTGTTGCTCACCATATGAGCTAGCTGCACTAGACAATCCGATTTCTTTCATCGCCCCAACCTGCTTTGTCACTCATGAATCCCAACCTCCATGTCTTCATCAATGAAGGGCAAATTTTCACATCGCTCAATGCATCCTCCCTTCCTGCTTTGATACCTCCTATCCCTAGACCATGGAACTCCTACTTGGAGTCTGATTCTTCCCCTGATAACATCAAAGACTTATTGACTACTCAGTGGGCATATAAAACGCTCCTATGGTTTCCTCTCATACCCACAAATCCTGTTTTTGATGGCACAATTTTTGGTTGCCTTAATCATTTCTTTTACTCCTTGCCAATAGAGGCTACATCTGACAGTCACTACATTTTATGTGGAGACGTTAGAAGAGCATGGGAGAACTTAGAGCAAAAGTTAGTATGGTGCCAGATGCACCTAGCACAGAACATGCCCTTTCCTTGGTATGGTCAGCCTCCATGAACTCCAGCTGATTATGGGTACACAAGGTCTCACATGGATGTGAAGCTTGCAAAGAAGGTTGCTCTGAGATCACGCGACACATTCTTAGGTATGGAGAGGCTCTTTCACATCTGTTACAACAACTTATTGTGTTCTCAGGCATCGCGGCTCTATGTGCATACTTTATAATGCGTCATCTAGAGAGTCCCATGGTTAGTCCCTCCAAATGGACCTCAGTCTTGACTAAAGACCCTCAATGTCCTATACCCTCTGCATGGGTGGTGGAGCTCTCCCGCACATTTGTCGGAGATTTCACAAATGCTGTACCTTGCACCAGTATGAGTATCAACAGCACCCACAATCTGGGCTGGGACTTAGATGTGCACATGTTTAAATGCTTTAATGTTCCAATTTGGGTGTATTGGCCCCTTAATTTTGTGATTGGAAAGTGCTGGAAACATCACGCACCTTGTGCAGAAGCTATAGTGGTAGCAACTGAGAAAAGTTTGTGGGGTGCTCAATCAGATGGGTGGAGCACTCAGTTCAATGGCAATCCGTGGCCCGCAAAGATGAATGATCCTGAGAGCTTTCAATTGGATGATTTGCAACCACTGTCCAATGCTACTGCTGAATCCTGGTCCAACCCCTTCCTTTTTCCGAAACCAGAGGTGGGTAGTGGACAGAAACTTGGTGAAGATTGGCAGCAGTTCTTTGCCTGCTGGGCCCCACAGCATGAGGAGAAGGAGGAGAAGGAGACGCCATCTCAAAGGTCCGCACATCTGAACCGCATAGAGATGGTGGGTCAGAAACTTCCTGGGAAATCTAGCAAGGCAAAAGTGTTCGAATGGGAACCCCAAGATGAATATAACAGCTTTTTGTTGCACAAGGCTGTCACCAAAGCTAACATAGAGGGAGTCTGGGGAAATTATAACAAGTTTACAAGGATCTACGATTCTTTTGCCAATGAGTGGGACTTGTGTCTCGTGCTCAACCCAGATAGCGAGCCTGATGGTGATGATCGAGAAGATGATGATGACATGATGCCTCCACTCCCTATCTGCGGCCCCTCAAACGTCCCTCCTCCACCCCCTTCCAGTTGACTCAATGTATCTATGTCTGCTCCCTTGTATGGATCCATATGACTCAAAGAGTGGATTAGGAAGATTTCATGGGATCATGTCCACAAACTCCTTGGCAATTCAACAACAGAAATGGGCACAATCGCAGAACCACAATGCAACAGTATCATGTACTACATCTCATATCTAGTGAACTTGAAGGACACTGAGTTGGACACAATCCTGCCTGATGTTTGGGATTTAGGCCCACACCCATCTTTACCAATCACACATCCTCATATTTGAGTCTCTTTCGCAGACCTATCACAATGCAGGTTTTACATAATCGAACCCCACCAGTCCCCAGCTCTTGTCATCTGGACACTGGCTGTTCCCAACCCCATTACTGCTGTCATGTGCCTGCGACGTAACTGGGGATCAGACATAAGGGAGATCGCATTGGCTCTCCTTAAAAGAGGCATGTCATTCAAAACCCTCCAGCAGATGGCTGTCACTCCCACATTGTGTCATCCCCTTACTGAACTTCAGACATACATGTTGGGTCATTGACAACCCCCCTTCTGGGTTGTGTACGCTGATTATGCTGTATATGAACAACTACGCCACGAGTTCATGAATCAGCCTCGAGCATGGGCTGCTTTCCTACATGGGGGACTCATATGGCGGTTGGCTTTGCACAGCCTCAGTTTTGACCATCTTCCCTCTGTTCTTGATGGTATTTTGACCGAGGCCGTTCCATTTGGCCACCTATTGTTCTGGAATGATCAGACTTACTATGATGATGGGCTGTCGGATGAAGAAATCGATTTCATTTGCAGAACTTATTATATTGAGAAGCGTGAGCTTGCCATTTTCCGGAATTGCAGTAGTACTAATGCTAACACTTTCTAGCTCAGAGTATGGATGTAGTCTCCTGGTGGCCTAGGCCCAACACTTGGGATGCATCAGGCCTAAACCTTGGTTTTTGGTCCGCACGTTGCGAAGATTGGTTCCAAAAATGTCTTGATAACATCTGAGAAGGGGTTTCCCATGTGCAACATTCATCCACCAGTGACACTAATAATCCAATGACCTCTACGCAATGGAAGCGCTCTCTAAAGTTCAACCCTGGAACCAATAAGATGATGCAAAATATGTTGGCAGCGTGTTACAATCACATGGCGAGAGCACCTGGTAAGAGCAGTCTAACTCATGTCCTTCTCGCACTGATGTTTTTTTTATATAGTTTGGACTAACACATAATTTGTACCAAAAGTTGTATGTTGCATATATGTTACCACTATTTCCATCATGATGTTGGACCAGGGGCATGAGCTACACACCAAGGGCCCTGTTGGCCCTTTCTTTAGCTTAGTCAGCATGTAAACTATGTTCACCTTGTTTGTAGCTTAGCATCATCATCATCACTACTTGTCTGCTTTGCTCTGGGCTTAGGCCACTGGCCCTGCTCCAATGTACGTCTGCAACCTTTGTGCTTGTTGTGGCTGGTGATTGGTCAGGCAACTTGGGCTGGACTAGAATGAAGGTGCTGTTGTTGTCTCAGATCAAGATCAATGATTCAATTCTTTTTTTTGTTTTGCTGAACAGTTTGATTATCATGGGTGTTCAACATTTAACTTTCAAAGTACTCTCATTTATCACCAAAAAACTTCTACCCTGAAGCGAGATACAAGTGTAGAGTCAAAATTATGACAGTGACAGCGCAGTACATGACCTCTTGTTTCCACAGTGTTCGTGCTATACACTAGAAAGTTTGAACCTGCCTGAGGAAGCTTTTGACACCAGTTCGTACATTTAAAGCGGTAAATCAGACAGGTGTTCATGTTGGGTGCAAAGGGATCCTAGGGGGTACGACAGTATCTGGACTGCAGCAATATTGACTCCAACCGCAACTGAGTTCATCGTGGAGCTGAAACTGTGAAGCAGAATGAATGACTTACTGGTATTTGTATGGTCAAGGTGTCGCGATGAATACCTTCATTTTTACCAAGGGCTTGATTGTATTTTTTTGGCATTCACTCTTGCCTTGCCTGCATTCACGAGAGCAGGTTACAATCATGCTAAAGCAGAGATAATGACAGACTCACTCAGACTCATCAGACTGGCACACTGTTTTGAGATTTCACAACAGCTGGATATGCGCATGTCAGGGTATGCGTGCACATCGTCTGGTACCAGTACTTAAAGCGGACCCTTGAATTACAACAAATGAGAATGACCCCCAGAACACGACCTATGATAACACGGCCATAATGTGACAAGAATGTGATCATTCTATTTGCATTGTCATTTCTTCGTAATCCTCTTAGAATGTGGCAAAAATTTGATTCGAATCTTGAGGTTCTAGCCACATCCTCGTTTTGTGCAATCCCCAGTAAGACAAGAACCTATATATGAAATGAGACATGGATACATGAAAATTGCAACCAATCATTTGGCATTACAGCCTAGCAAAAACAGAGTACTGTATCTGTGATGTGACAGAGTCTGTGTGCATGCTCGGCACAGGTGGCGGAGTTTGAATTAGTGGCTGACAGCGCCTGATATCCCACTGTCACATACTGAGCACAAACCATAGACGTTGGGTCCATATTTGCCGCCATGCCCTTTCTTGACTTCAACCTCTTTCTCCATTGTGCAAGCCAGCTCAAAGATGACATCTTGCAGCTTCAACCTCAGCATTCCTTTCACGGCAGGTGGCACGTGGGCAATGATGAGGACAATGGGGAATATTAATGATGAGCAGATAGGAATGTGGTGTTGCAACTCACAGGTGAGACACCCAGACTGGCTGTAACTTGCACATTTACATGATATAAACAGTCATAAACAAGCATGTTTTCATTCCTGGTTGTCGCTTTGCATTTTGGATCGACTATGGATTCTCCTAAATTTTCTAGGACTCAGCAGCATGTACTGTCGAGTCTTAGCTCGCAGGCTCTCATAGCTCAAATTCCTTACCATCATCATCCAGCTGGATATCACCCCCTTGATCACATACTCCACAGAAGAAGTGCTAATAGGAAGATCATTCAATTATTGCAGAGAGAGGTGATTTCTTAGAAAGCGAACTCAGGTTATCCTCAGGCCATCCTCAATCACTGGCCCCACAACTCAGTTGTTTGTACTGCTGAGAGATGCTTTCGACCACCTCCTGCCCATCCTCTTGGTTCTTTAGCAAAGCGTTAGACCAAACCATACTGAAGCAACATCCACTATGAAGCTTCTCTTGCCTCCATCATTCTGCAGTTTGTACTGCTGGGAGGTGCTTTCCAGACACATGAATCTGTTGCGTTCTTGTAAGGAACTGGGGTGTGTGGTGGAGCTCTAGTATACATTTTGAACTGTGATTAATGGTGTAAGGAATCATAATTCTGTGGGCATGAAAAGGGAATATTTACACGAGCTGTCATTTGATCATTCGCACTATGGAGTTGCATAACACTTCCCTATATAGCGCGCCAAAGGCGCACGCTTTCCCATGCTTACACACTTCCCGCGCCTGCGCTTAGCGCGCGTTCCCGCGCTCTATTGCCTATCAACCAGGAGGACCGATCCATGTCCGAGCACCCCTCTAGTACATCATACTACATGCTGCATGAGTGTAACAAGCACTGCAGCGCTATTACATGTTATTACATACTACCGCGCATGTTCACCCTATCCCTTCCGCGTCCGATGAGATCTTACTTAGTATAAAGCCTGATGGTAGCGCTACTATTCATTACTCCCCTTTACTGTACTTCCCTAGCGTTTGGGTTTTACTTTAGAGTAGTAGTCACCATTAGGGCGCGCGCCCTGTGGTTATCGTGTTTTGGCTTAGATTAGATCGCCTAATCAAGCCTTGCTTCTTGTCTGCTTCGCCTTTGCTCTCGCTTTACATTGCGCTCACTTTCACTTACGTCATTTCATGCTCATTACGAATCCCTACACCGCTCCTTGCCTTCCGCATCACTTGCGCGCTTTCACGTGCCCACGTGCGCCTTCCCACGCTTCGCTTACCTTAGCGTGTGCTTCCCGTGCTCCGCTTACTGTGCATTTCTCATCACGCGCTTTGCGCCTTTCTATATCCTTGTGCGCATCCCCTGTCTACTTGAGTTCTCTTTATTCCTGGTTCTGTGTGTGGTAGCAGTCCCCTTTAGGGTCGAACGTGTCTGTCTCAGACATAGCAGCATAGGCGCAGCGAGACCCGACATACTGCCTCACCAGCAGTGTTGTTGATCTCACATCTAGAGATTGATTGCGCACACCACAGTCAGACTTAGTTCCTTCAATGGGTATGTTCTGACTTCAATGGGTTTGTTGCCGCTTTTGTTATTTCAGGACAGGCTTGTTATACTCTACTATAGCACCCCTTCATTGGCTTTATTTAGGATATCTCTGTGTATCTGTCATCCACAATGTTTCCTGATACTCATACTTGTCTCTAGCCAATATATCACGCATTATGGTCACTGTTTGCTATTCATTCACTTTGATATAAATATAGAGGTTGTACACCCCCTCGCATAAACGACATGTTCATGTTTTTTCCTCGCTTTGACTTGGACATCCACAGGCGATGCTGCGGTTTATTATTGGCTGCATTACTTTACTTTCTTTGCATATTCCTCGCCGCACACAATGTATGCCCAACCCATTCAACTTGAAGTCTTCTTCAGTGCAACAAACACCATCATCCATGCTGGCACCACAAACACACTGCACACTACCCAGTACAAATTCAAAGGCCTTGTTACTTGGTGATTTGTGTGTTGTGATCCAGGCACTCAAAATCATCCACACAACTACACATCATGATAACTACATTATAGATGTGATTCGCTGTACCACATACCTTCATGACCAACATAAGCAAACCACCACCAATTCAAACAACTTTGTTTTGCTTGGGAGTAACAAGGTCCTTCTCCTCCTTCCCCATCCTCTTGGCCAGCCTGTTTGATGACGTCTGAAAGTCAAGGGAAATTTCATTGTCCAGAAGTTTGGCAAGGTGTTTGTCAAGTAAGGAAGATATGTCATCAAACTCCATCTTCATATCCTTCTGTTCAATGATTTCAGCCCATTCCTCTGCGAGGGGAACAAGTTCCTTGAAATAGGGATCAAACTGTTTGGCTATGCACAATCTCCCCCTGAAGAAAAAGAAGTGCTTGGCCTGAGCTATGTCTCTTGCCTTTTCAGGTGGGCCATGCCACTGTTGTGGCAGCCAAACGTCTGCTTTTTGGGGGTCACAGTCTACGACGTCTTCAAGGCAGCACTCCTGACCATGAGGACCTTTGAACATGATACAGACCCAGGCAAAGACATAAAACACAGATTCAAGATCGTTGTGGTAGGTATGCTTGAGTTTTGGCACCTCCTGACAGATGGAGGAGTTTATGGCCTTCCTCCAGTCTTCTGCCGCTGTCTGACTTTGCTGGTATTCTAGGGTGCCCATTGCCTCAAGAACGTCAATGGACATGAAGGGTATTGTTCCTTGATTAATTTGCTATTCATTATGTCACACCTCGCATACATGCATACTACTCACTGTTCCTCCGGCAGTGTACATATCATCTGACGTGATGCACACCACAAATTCCCAGTCTATCAATGCCCCTCAACTGCCACCGTCAATATCTTCTATCATGGCATTATTAAGACTACAATCTCTGTGCAAAATCTTGTACTTTTTGATGGCACACTTTTGAACTTTAACAAAGGTTTAGTCAACAAGATCAACCATACCACCTACAGTAAGAACTTACTAAGAACGATATCGTGTATTGCTTTGACAAGTTCTTTCCTGCTTTGAAACTCATGTAAAGGATGAGCCCTAGGTTTTAGGACAAGACAGACATGCATGTGATACATGCCTGCTGTACTACTATATATCTTCTGGCGATACATTTGTGTATCGTCAACTTCGTCTGGCACCATCTCAACAAGCCAGTATTCCACAAGTTTGGGAATACCAGGAACAACTTCTGGAGCTTGTAGCATCTTCACCTCATTCAAAATAACATCCTTGTCGCCCGTCACCCAGTGATCCTTAATAATGTACTCCTGTCCATCCCTCCTGACTAAGTAACACACAGTTCCCCATCCTACAAGTCCTTGATGGGAGAAGAGAACCTTCAACAACTCGTATTTGTTTTTATTGACAGTAATCTTTCCTATGGGATGGGATGAGTTGACTAGGGGAAGAATCTGCTTGGAATTTGTGGGGATGAGGTGGGGCAATGTGGACTTTTCCTTGGACGGCTGCTCGGTGGGGAATGGACTCGGAAGACAATCAGGAAGCGAGTGAAATTCTCTCTGTGGGTTCATAGATGATTGCATGTAGGACTGAAGGGCGTGTTTCTCTCCAGCAACAGTCCTTTTGCTTCGTCGGGGAAGACGCTTGATACTCCAAGCCCAAAATGCCCCAGACAACAGTTTCATTGCCTTTGGATTTATGGAGATGATTGGGTCAAATCCAATGCAGTTATGGCTGCCAAAAACAATGCATGCCATAACATATTTGAAAGCATCAGGTTGGTCATGTATTTTGATTGCGGGAGTCACAATGCCATCTGAGTGGTCATATAAGTGGATACGGAGTTCGCGATGTTGATGAGTGAAGGAGAGAAAAAGCATGAAATGCCTCCATGGCTGTTCTCTGAACACGAGGTATGCCTTTGTGTCAAGTGTCTTTCCAGCAGGCATTGAAAGGGAGAATTGGCTTGCTGTCATCTCAGCAACCACAAGGATATTGTTCCACTGCAGTGTCACGTCATCTGATAGGCAGAGGTCAGGCTTCCACTGAATGAGGCCATCTCTGATAGGTATGGTAGAGCTTGAACTGTACCATCGTGGCGGCAGTGGTTGTGTGGGAAATGATTCAGCAAGTGCATGGGTGAGGGTGTTGAGGAAAAATGGGAAAGTTTTCTCAATGGTCTGGCCTTCCTCGGAACATGCTAAAGGCCATATTTTCTTGATAGGGTCGTAGAGTGGCTTGTTATCTGAATCTCTAAGGGAGGCTGTAGTGGGTAGGAGGTTGACATTAGATGATTTGAATATGAAGGGCAACAGATGCCCCATATCATCAACATCATCTGCTTGGCAGGTTTCTTCTGTGATCAAACGATTGAGTTCAGCAGTTGTCAGTTGGTCCATGGATATGATGTCAGTTTCAGTGGGGCCTGGAGGATACAGTGAAGCAATTTTAAGGCCAATTTCAATTGATAGGTAATGACGATTCGACATGAATGGGAAGTTGTAGCATCACTGCACTGCACAGGTCGCTCTGCCCTAAGGATTCACAGATGAAAATGTACCCAAATATATAATATTTAACTAAACTAACTAACTAATTACAACTAGTATGTATGCATGCACATCAAAATCTCTATCACTGGTCTCCTCTCAACTCACGGGTAGCATTATTGAATTTTGAAACAGACATGTATACTGGGGCGGCTAGCTTTGCTCAAGAGATTTCATTTTCAACTTCCATAATGGTGTGGAGTAAATTTGCTAATGAATAAGTACATAATGGACCTGGACCTGACTTGGCCTTGATGACGCAACATATGTACATTGAGTAGGTACCAAGCCTGATTGCAATAACATCGAGGTGAGGACTCGGGATATAAGAAAAATTGTTATACTACATGGGGGAGCTTGAACTAGGCGGCACCATTGTTCTGGAATGCCCAAAGTATCCGATTTCTCTGCAATGCAAGTGCTCCAGCTGCCAACCAATCGGTCTCGCTAAGACAATTCAGATCGTCTCCTACCACAAACCCAAGCTTGATCAGCACAGCTTGGTCCTCATCAATGGGACTGACATCTGGGTGTGGTTGAGGGGGCTCTTTATTTGGAGCCCCTGCCGCCGTGCGTCGGTCCCATGCCCACAGAAGAAGATAAATGAGGTTGACCCAGTCACCTTGCATGTTCATTAGCCACTCACCAAAGGCATTCATGTTGGTGAAGGACATCTTCATGTGTTGAATGAACACATCCTGGTCAGTTGATGAATGCCATACAGTAGCAGTGAGAGCCTGCATGAAGTCACTATTGAGGCAGGGATTTTCTGCGGAAATATTGTTGTGAACTCCAAATTTCTGCAGTAGACAGCATTTCCAGCAATGAGATTTGGGGATGTTGAACATTCTGAATGAGCAGCTGTAACTGGCGAAACCATTGGTGCAATCATCAAGTCTGTGGTCATGTGTCATGCCCATAAACCAGCAGGAACTGCATTTGTCATGCATCCTGATGGTGTCTTTGATCGTGACGAGCAAGGCTTTGGTCTGTGCTTGATTACAGACCACCTTGGCTTGTGCTACCGCAGTTCGGTTGCTCTCGCAAACTGCACGGTGAAGGGTCAACAAATCTGCTGGCTAGCAGAACTATGTTGGGTGAATGCTGCCTAGCTGCTATTCAACCCAAGGGTTTCTGGACTAAGCTCAGGGCTCAAGAGAGAGAGAGTGTGTGTGTGTGTGTGAGAGAGAGAGAGGGAGGGATAATATGAAAATGTCACTCCAGACAATGAGGACAAGACTATGTATCAGGAGCTGTATAGTGAGCTATTAAGCTACTACTAACACTAATAAGCTGCAAGTCTGGGGAAGCTACTGAATCCTAGAAGGAGAGCTACCAGAACTATAACTGAAAGTCTAGCTAATGAGTGGAAGTATAGGGCGAAGATTTGGTGATTATGTAAGCAGTAAAAATGCGAACATAAGCAAGGAAAAGTAAGGTAAGAAAGCTAAGTAAAAACTGTTAATACCAGCCTAGAGGGAAACTAATCCCTACAACAGCTTGCAGATATTTCCATTGCAGTGCTTGGACCTGCTACTGGGGACAACACCCGCTTCCACTTGAGGGTGTCTGGCACTACTGGGGCCTCCCACTGCATCTCAGTCAGGGCTGTTTGAATATCCTTCATTCTCTGGGTGGAATTCACCACCATTGCCTGACAGGGGACTAAATCAATTGTAACGGTAAAATGTTCTGAAAGACTGACTTGCTTGGGTATAGCTGCCTCACACCAATCACATAGCTTCACAGTTCCAAGCTGGAAGCAGGTATCACCACGGCCATCCATAAAGGCACCAGGGATGATCCGAAGACACTGGTCCATACGTGCCCATTGCTTTTGCTCTTCCACGCCAAGAGTGCTTTGGCCTGGAGCTAATGACCATCCCTTGTCACTGGGATCCCAAAACACAACTGAGCGCGCCTCCTTCCCATCTCGTCCTGCTCTCCCAGACTCTTGTTCCTTATCTAGCAGGTTGCGAGGTAATTTCCAATGCACCACCATACGTACTGCCGGGTAGTCCATGCCAGCGCCAAGACAGCTGGTGGCGGTCAGGATACATGAACCTTGGTCACTCGTCCATTGATTGTAGATGC
>Ga0310811_10000789_pt1 | contig 40669 bp, 41 predicted proteins | sample YCmetagenome_FD_207642 | JGI IMG/M metagenome (GOLD analysis project Ga0310811, IMG submission 207642) | Soil microbial communities from experimental microcosm in Duke University, North Carolina, United States - YC | ecosystem: Engineered > Artificial ecosystem > Soil microcosm > Unclassified ...
CGTTAATTCCTATTTTCATGATTTTTTAATTTTTATTGGAATAATACGTTAATAAATTATTTATAGGTTCTTTAATAATACTTGTTATGGTAAGGTTTGATTGGGCCGCAGCTTCGTGCAGGTATTCCTGGAAGTTTGCAGCTACTGAACCAACAAAATGCAGTTGTCCCCCTGGGTGTTGGCTTTGTAAAGGTAATAAATAAGTGTTAATTAGCTTATTGAAGCCGCTTATTATGACGTTTTTGAGATAATTGTCTGATTTGTGCTCCAGGTAAAAGTCTGTAAATGAGTTTAGAAACACGGCAGGCTGCTTTTGGCGGTATACTTTCTCCAGCAATGTGCGGCGGTCGAGGTCATATTTCTGTTCAAACTTCTTCCGAATGTTTGCGGGCAGCGTTTCATTCATAAATGCCCTTAACAATTGCCTGCCGAGCCAGTTTCCTGAGCCTTCATCTGCCAGGATATAACCCAAACCATAATTGTTTGGCATAATCTTGCGGCCGTCGTACCAGGCTGCATTTGATCCGCTGCCGCAGATACAAATGATACCGGGTTTGTTTTTACAGCAAGCTATAGCTGCTGCGTCAATATCGTGTTCAACAGTTACTTTGGCGAATTTAAAAAAGGTTGAAAGTGCGTTATTTACTACTGCTTTCAACTCTCCGGAAAATGATCCGGCTCCAAAAAAGTAAACACGTTTTATTTCTTCAGCGTGATGTATCAGGTTGATGTTTTTATTGAGCAGTTGAATGATCTGCTTCTCGTCGTTGAAATAGGGGTTAAGCCCGCCGGTTTTGAAAGACGCTACTGTTCTTCCCTTATCGGCCAGCCGCCATTCGGCATAATTAGACCCGCTATATACAACTGCAATCATTCTTTTTAGATAGATAGTATGTCAGACATCTCCATCAAATCTTCTTCCAGTTTAAACTCGTGCTGTGTTAACGCTTCTTCAATATCGGTTATCTTGATATGATTAGCCTGTAAGCCAACCATTTTCTGGGATTCGCCACGTAATATGGCTTTCACCGCAGCATAACCTAAACGGCTGCCCAAAACCCGGTCAAATGCCGATGGACTACCGCCGCGCTGTAAGTGACCCAATATCGTAACTTTAATATCGTAAAACTTGATCTCCTGCTGAACTTTGCGTGCAATGTCATATACGCCTCCGTTCTTATCACCTTCAGCAACAATTACGATACTCGATGATTTCTTTTTATCCTGTCCTTCTTTTAAATTTTTGATCAGGTCGTCTATAGCGGTAGCTTTTTCAGGCAATAAAATAGCCTCCGCGCCACAGCAAACGCCTGCACGTAAAGCAATTGCACCGCTATCGCGACCCATTACTTCAATAAAGAACAGGCGATCGTGCGCATCCGCCGTATCGCGAATTTTATCTATGGCTTCAACAACGGTATTCGTTGCAGTATCAAAGCCCAAAGTATAGGTCGATCCATACAAATCATTGTCGATTGTACCCGGTACGCCCATTACCTGTATGTCTGGGTATTTTTTTGAGAAACGAAGTGCGCCGGTAAAAGTACCATCGCCGCCTATTACTACTAACGCATTAATGCCGCGTTTTTTAAGGTTCTGATAAGCAGCTTCCATACCTTCGTCGGTACGGAAAGGCAGGCAGCGGGCGGTTTTTAAAATCGTTCCGCCTAAATTCAATATATTACTTACAGAGCGGGGATTCATGTCATACATGTCATCCTCAATCATCCCCTGGTATCCTTTACGTATCCCCACAACCTCCAGGCCATTATATATCCCGGTCCTCACCACGGCACGTATACACGGGTTCATTCCCGGAGCATCGCCTCCCGAAGTCAAAACACCGAGTTTTATTATTTTTTGCATCTTAGCTTGACTGTTATTTCGGTACGAATATAGTGTGTGTAAATTACACCATTGAATTTTATTTTATTTTTATTTTTTTTATATTCGGAGAATTACAACATATCTTTAGAGCGTAAACCTATAAAATCTAATTTTTTGGAAGTAAAGTTACCTACATTTAATTCAGTTTTCTCTATAGACTGTGTCATTTTTGGCTTCGAAGCCGGAGAGTTAAAGATCTTATTAATAGAGAGAAACGAAGAGCCTTATAAGGACTGGCTCGCATTGCCGGGGTATATAGTTGAGCAGGATGAGAGTATTGACGATGCTGCCGAGCGTATCCTTTACGAGCTTACAGGCTTGCGCGATCTGCACATGCAACAGTTCCACACTTTTGGCGAAGTAAACCGTCACCCACAAGGGCGGGTTATAACGGTAGCATACTATGCTTTGATCCGTATCAACGGCCAAAAAGACCTTAGACCGGTTACCCAATACGCGAAAAAAGCTTTCTGGCATCCGGTAAACGAATTACCCAAGCTGGCATTCGACCATAGCGAGATTTTTAAGACAGGTTTTACAAAACTGCGCCGCAGGCTTAATTATCAGCCGATAGCATTTGAGTTGCTGCCAGAGAAGTTCACTTTAACCCAACTGCAGTCACTTTACGAAGCTGTACTGAACAAGAAGTTGGATAAACGTAATTTCAGGAAGAAAATGCTGAGCTACGGCTTTTTGAAGGAACTTGATGAAAAGCAAAAAGGCGTATCATATCGTGCAGCCAAACTTTACAAATTCGACAGAAGAAAATATACCAAGATATTCCAAAACGAGCTGAACCTGGATAAATGACAGGAAAGTGAGTTAGCTGGATCCTTAAGCAATAAGACTAAATGAAAAAAGCGTTCTGATATCAGAACGCTTTTTTTGGTATATGAGAGGCCGGTATTATACTTGTGCAGCCAGTTCCAGGTGATATTTCACCAGGTTATCTATAGGCGAGCGGATGATGTTTCCTACCACCATGCCATTTTCGGCAACTACTTCTTCCAGCACGTTACGGAAGTTGTAACCTACCGAGCCGATACAGTTAAAGGTATATTTTTGATAATCAGGATAGTGAGTTACCAGGTTGCGGAAGAAATCTTCGAATGAGGTACGCACCAGGTTTCTTGAATATTCTATATGCACATTATTGTCGTAAACAAACTTACTGAAGCTTGCGCAGAAACGGTTAGCACGTGGCTGAGTGTAAACCTGTTCGTTTACATCATCAGGGGTTAGTTTATAAGTATCCCAGAATAATTTTCTTACCGGTTCAGGCATATAACCTCTCAGGTAATCGGTAAGCAGCTTTTTACCGATATAGCAGCCGCTGCCTTCGTCGCCCAAAATGTAAGCTCCTGAATCGATGTTGTGAACTACTTCTTTACCATTATAGATACAGGTATTTGTACCTGTGCCCAAAATAGCAGCGAAACCTTCATTATTGCCTAGCAGAGCACGCGCAGCTGCCAATAGATCATGACCTATATAAACTCTTGCTTTGGTGAACACAGCTTGCATGGCTTCTGCTACGATCTTACGCATATCGTCTGTCGAACATCCTGCACCGTAATAATTTACTTCTGTAATCTCACTCTTCTCAAGGTCCAACGGCAGGTTCTCCATCAGCGATTGCACAATATAAGCAGTACTTGAAAAATAGGGGTTATAACCCTCCGTGTTGAAATACACTTTTTTACCTTCTTCGGTAACCAGGCACCAATTGGTTTTGGTAGAGCCACCGTCAGCAATTATGATCATAAATTAAGTTTATCTAAAAAATTGGTTAAAAGTATGATTTACTAATTGTAAATAAAACACTTTGTATTTTTAAAATGTAAAAAATCGGAGCAAAGTATACTAATATACTGTTTTTGAATATAAAAAGCACTATTTCAGCTTATTAATTATTGTAATTATTTAGTGTAATTTAAGTGCATTTAACAACAAAAAAGCTTCAGATGTTTTAATCTGAAGCCTTAAGTTAATTTTTTGTAACCTGATTATTTAGACTACCTGCAGCGCCTTGCTTTTTAGCAATAGTTTAAATACCCTTATGTGTGTCAGCAAAAGTATCGGAACGTAAAGGATAACAATATAATAGGATGCACCTAAAAACGGAATAATGCCGAACCTCGGGCCGTCAATAAATGCCAGCAACAGATCGGCCAGTCCTAAAATATTGAATATCCATAATAGGGGTTTAAAATATGGGGTGTTAATGAACGAAAGTGCTGTAAAAGCTAAAATCGCAGCTGTAAAATCACCAAATGCAGCGGGCAGCGCCCAAGCCGGGTTAAGCCCTGCATGAACTACGCCAGGGACAAGAAAAGACAGTCCGCCAAAACGAAAGGAGTGTAAAACCAGGATTGGCTGTACTGCTTTTCTCAATTCCGCGTTCTGAAACCGGGGCCAAAAGCATTCCCGGGTTATTTTATTCCATACAATAAGACTTGTTAAAACGCTTATTGCAAAAAAGATTGTTGCTTCCATAATTAATGTGTTTTTGAAATACAAAGGAAGCTGGTGGGTGAAAAATTACAGTTGTCCTATGACAAAAACGGAATTGTCATTTGGCAATAAATACGCTTAACGTCTAGAAAAATCCCGCCTTATCCGGCTTAGCGAAGAGTTGGTGACCCCAAGGTAGGAGGCGATATGTTTTAACTGGGCAGATTGAAAAATCTCTTTATCGTCTTTTATTAAATCCTCGTAGCGTTGCTCAGCCGATTTATTAATTACAGCAAGCGTTCGCTTTTTGTAGGAAACAAGCTCTTTAACAAGCATTCTCCTGCCATATTCCCTGAATTCAGGGATGGAATGAAAAGCAGTATTCATTTTTTCGAATGTGATCGAATAGCCAACGCAATCAGTTACAGCCTGTATATTTTCCTCCGACGGAGTTTGAAGAAAAAAGGAAGCGTGATCAAAAACCTGGCGGCCTTTTGTAAAGAAATTCGTGGTTACTTCATCGCCCTTTAAATCAAAAGTGTAGGCCCGCATCAGTCCTTCTGCCAGATAGAGCAGGTCGGACACTTTGCCTTCACGCAGGAAAAACTCATTTTTCAGAAATCTCCGGTCCTCAAAATGATTAGTGAGGTTGATGATAGTCTGTAAAGACATATCCGAATTTTTCTGAAAAAAGTCTATAAGAGGTTGTTTGCTCATTAGGCGTCTGTTGGCTGGAGGCTAAGTTACCAAAGTTTTACTAGGCACAATTTATAATATCAATACAACTTACTATTTCAATTTTGTGTAGATTTTTGCATATTTGCACCGCGAAAATAACGCAGATGGTCCCATAGCTCAGCTGGATAGAGCAACAGATTTCTAATCTGTGGGTCTCAGGTTCGAATCCTGATGGGATCACTTAGAAGTCAAAAGCCTTAAGCCGAAAGTCTCGAGGCTTTTTTGTTGGATAAGCCTCCCGGTTATTAAGCACATCATCCTAAATCATAGCACGTATTAATGTACATAGCTGCCATTCTGAACAAGTCCGAGAACTACTTTATAAGCTGTTTTTTTCTCCCAGCGGGCTATCAGCCAGGCAATAAAGCTCAAAGTAAAGATGTCATTATCTACACTGCTTAGCAGGTTTAAAACGGCTTTCCTGTACGTCGCTTCCAAAACTACATCAGGTTTTAGCAGGTATTTTTCAACCAGCTTCAGAAACACTAATACGCGTTCTTCCGAAGTTTTTAGCAGGTACTTCTTGTACCGCCGCCTAAAACTGCTTAGCCGGGACATGGCAAACTCGATGTTAGAGAACTGTGCCTGAACCAAAATTTCCATCAGATTCTTCCGGATGGTCCATAACATACCCATTTTCTTTTCATACCAGGCATCAGTGCGTGTCAGCAGGGTTAATTGTTTTAGGCTTCCACGGTCATTGCAAAGTGCTAAAAACATGGCCAGGCATATTCGCAGATCCTCGATATCTTCCGGTTTAGAGGTGTGTTTTGTATTAGAGAGCGATTTCTGTAATAGCGTGATCGCATCGTCGGCAGAGTCTGTAAAGAACAGATTTAGCCCAGAGAGTAATTGATGGCGTAAGTAAAACACCGTATAATAACGGCTATCCGTTTCCATTAAGTCCATCATTTCTTTAAGGTAGGACGTACTTCTTGCAAAATTCTTTTGCCGCAGATGGAAGTTAGCCAAATAATACAAGATGGATATATGATAAAAAAGGTAGGACTGATTTTTATACGATTGGTTTTGTATAAACTGATTTGTCCGGTTGATATATCGTTCTATCAACCCATAATTCTGCTGTATAGCCGCGTATTCATTCGCTATGAAAAGGATTTGATAAATGGATCTGTAGGTCATCAGGTCCTGTTCAGAAATTTTGTATTTCCGGATCGTCGTTATGATCAAAGCCGTCAGATTAACGATCTTTCCTTCCAGGTGTATCTCCTGTAATTCCTGCCTCATAAATGCATAGGCCAGATTAAGTTTAGCCTCGTGTTGCATCTGCGATTGGTTTTGAAGGAAGCGTTCGGTCAATGCTTCAAGGTCTTCAGCGCCGGGCAAATGTGCATATTGTAACTTCAATAGCAAAAGCTCATTCAATAAATTAAACTGCTCCAGTTGTTCAGCAAGCCGTTCCGCTTTATCTAAACACCTGAATGCTATCTTCACCACATCATTTTCTAATAAGAAGCGTCCCACTACTACCAGGCGCAGCGCGTCATAGGTATCGGAATGACTGCTCTCAAAAGTTTTCTGCGACAAGAATAGCAGTAAATTATCTTGCAACCTTTTACGCAAAGCATGATATGCATCCTTGTTTTTGTGTGATTTATAGAGCTTGTTTAAATTATTTATATCGTCAGTTCCTATTAAATTAAGTAACTGCAAATTTTTCACATCAGGCCTTTTGTTTTTTCGATGCAAAAACTGCCTGAATAATTTTTTATCACTACTATTTAGAAGGTTAGTTAACTCTGAAAGCGAGTCCATATAGATATATTTAATACAGATAAAGATACGGTAATTGTCAATTTATATCGTCAGTAATTTTGATATTCTCATTTTTTCAGGACTGCTTAACATCAGACATTTGGTTCATATTAATTACTTAAACAAAAAAAATATGGAAACGCTACAAAACAAAACAGAAGAAACAACATCAATCACAAAATATGGTGATAAAGTTAGAAACCCGTTTAAACCAACTGCCGCATTTATAGGTGCCTCCTGGTTTGCCTTATTAACGGGAATGGTAGGTTATTGCATTGGCTTATGGAATGCAACTATAGCTTTAAATGAAAAAGGTTACTATTTCACGATTTTACTATTTGGTTTATTCGCCGTGATCTCGGTACAGAAAAGCGTGAGGGACAGGGCCGAAGGGCTTCCCGTGACGGACCTTTACTACGGCATAAGCTGGTTTGCCACTATTGCTGCAATGGTACTATTGACTATTGGCCTTTGGAATGCAGACCTCGCCCGCAGCGAGAAAGGTTTTTATGCTATGGCATTCTGTTTAAGCTTGTTTTCCGCCATTGCCGTACAAAAAAATACCCGCGACGCAAAAATGTTTGAGGATAAAGAGCTGTAACGTAGCGGTTGCCACCCCCGCAGCGCAATGCCCTGGCAAGCCTGCGGGGTTTATTTTAAAATCACAAGCCTTGAGTCGAAAGTCTTGAGGCTTTTTGTTTTCGTTCATTTTTTGTAAATAATTGATCTCGCTTGTATTGATTCACAACAATTTACCTTCTGCTGCGTTGTTCAATATATCAAAAACATAAGACTATGAAATTATTGCCGATAATATTAGCCAGTACAGCGTTGGCAGCGGGAGTTGCCTATCTTGTACGTAAAAGAGAGGACGGAACGTCGATCCTGGATGAACTGACCAATAAAGCGCCGGAGTGGATGGAAAAAGGCAAGCAATATGCTACTCAAACCATCGACCAGGTTTCGGATCAGATCAAACAATTCAACCATAGACCTTAGAAGGGAAATCTTTTAATGGGAAAGGCCTCAAGTTGTTAAAACTTGAGGCCTTTCCTTTTGCTATAAACAGTTGCTTAACCCAGGGATATTTTCCTTTTAACTATAATCTTATCGATAAATGAGCCGAGTTCTTTCAGGACCGAAAAATCAAGGAAATCTTCTGTTCTTTGCATCCATTCACCACCCATTTTAAAAAGCATGGCAGTCTTTCCGTCGTCAAACTTTACCATCCATACATGCCAGGTTTTAAAATAGGCGCTGGATATCTGAATAAATTGTGCGGTACCATCAGGTAATTTGATCTTATATTTCATAGTGTTGGTAGCTAAATGTAATGTAAATACGGACGAACGCTGACGCATATTGTTGCCAGTTAAAAATTTTAACTTTCATTAACAATTCTTATATTCTGTTGAAATAAGTTTATTTAATGAATAGAGCTACCTTATCATTTATTATCAGCGTTTTCCCTCCCAAATTTTAATTGATGGGCGAGCTCCACGATCTGGCGCAATAATAACTCTATACAACGGTCTTTCTCCCGTATCTGGGCGAGCGTGGATAAATACCGCGAAGCGTCCCGCATTTCCTGCTCAGGGTCAAAGGAGAGCAGGTCTATCAATTTAACGTCGAGAATATAGGCGATCTGTTCTAACCGGGATAAGTTGACATCCGTGGAGCCTGATTCAATTTTTGAATACGAGCTGCGCGTTATATCCAGCTTAGCAGCCATGACAGCCTGGTCCCAGCCTTTACTGACCCGGAATTTTCGTATCAGAAAACCGGTGGTGATATTAAGATTACTTTTAACAGGTTGCAATATATAGGAGGTAGATTCGGGATGAATATAAAACAAAAATCTGTGAAAAAACTGTTGTGAGGCACATTTCTGGCATTAAACGTCAGGATTTATATTTAAGTCAATAGTCCTGAGTCGAAAGTCTTAAGTCTTTTCTGCCCTCTTTGTCTTAGCAGGGTTTCTCGCAGAGGACCCTGCGTTCGGAACTCTGTCTTGTCCGAAAAATCAATGTGTAACCCATCCCCAATAAAGCGCGACTAAGGGTTTTGAATTAAAAACCCACAGTTATGAAACTAAACTTTATAAGAGCGCTGGCTTTATTCTTTGTCGCCTACATCATAGTAACTATTCTTGCTGCAGCAACTACCGAATGTTACGGCTTGATGAGCAACCTGCCTCCACCACCGCCTGGAGTAAGCCCCGTAAAAACACCGGTGTTTTTGGCCACGGTTCCCTATCATGTGCTGATCATGCTAATTGTATGGACCTTATTTGCATGGATATATTTCAGAAAACGCCGCAACAGCAATCCCAATGCAGAGAAAATAGAAACCCGAAATCTTGCTCTATTATGGCTAATATTAGCAATGGTTGTAGATTGTGTTGGTTTTGTATTGATCAAGCACTCATACTCATTATCGGCCCACGCATTTTATGTTGATTATCAGCCGTGGATCAGTTTGATTTATGTCGCTATCTTTTTAAGTCCGTGGATAAGGCTTTGGATGGTGAGAAGGGGTGAGCGAAGATAGCTATCGCTTAAATAGTCGGAGACTACTTTCATAATTGTCCGAAGTTGCAAAACTTCGGACAGCGTCGCACATTTCCTTAATCACCGTATCGCAAATCTGAACCGACCTGTCATATTCACTCTCAGGAAGGTTCAAATCGGGCTAGATTATTTTTGCTTCGCCAATAACTTTCCCCGCTTCATGTATCCACCATATCTGTCCTTTGTTAAGATATTTTTCGATTGGTTGATTGAGCAAGAATCTAACTATGACATCTTTGGTTTCACCTGGCTCTATAGTTGATTGACCTTCAAAAATAATATCACCGATAAATGTTTGAACTAATTTGCCTTCTTTATCATATTCAAATACATGATTGGGGCGATATCCGCTAATAAAGCCTGTTTTCCTTCCTCCCTCTTCGGTCGTTTTAAGAGTGAGCTTTGCTTTTATGTGTACCAAATCTCGCGGCGGATTTTCATACACTAGTTCACGGATGCTTGTTAAGGTATACTTATCATAAGCCATTATGTCAAAGACCTTAGAATGCCCAGTGTCTAGCCAGCGCTTATAAATAAGCTTACCATTCATATATAAATACAATTCGTTGTTTTCTATCTTTTTTAAAATGGCCATAATGTCAATATCCGCCTAAAGTAAAAAACAGTTTCAAACGATTGGCAAGTGGTTTCGAACTTATGCTTTTAATGGTTGAAACTCGTTCCATCGGTTATAAACTTATACAACATCTCCTTAATCACCATATCACATATCTGAACCAACCGTTCATATTCACCCTCCAGAATAATCCCATCATAAGTAAATTCGATCAGTGTATGATCTCCTTTTGGTGTTAATTCAAAGATCATTTTTGTTCCGGTCCAGTCAAAGTTATCGGTTTTCCTAATGCTTTCAGTTACCAGCCATGTCACCTTTTTGTTGGGTACCAATTCAATCACCTTATTTTTTGAGTAATGTGAGCCTTCACCTGAACGGAATATAAACTCATCATTCAATTTGCTGCTTTCTCCTTCAAAATCCTCCGGCCAGAATTTAGCGACATCATGCAGGAGATGGCTGAAAACAACCTCAGTAGGTTTTGCAACTTCGATTGACGTAGTGTACTTAGTCTGCGTCGTATTTGGATTTCTCATTTTGATGCCTGCAAATGTTTGAGCTTAACCAGCTCTGGTCTCTCCGGAATCGCAGCATTTGCGAATGTCAGCAATTGCCGGTAATAGGATTTTGCTTTGGTTTTATCTCCGGACTTTTCCGCAGCTATACCAGCTCCATACACGCCATTAAAACGGTTGGGGTTTTTCTTTAGGTCTGCTTCATAAGCTACTAAGGCTTCTGTGGGTTTGTTCATTTCCAATAGCATGTCCCCTAATAACTCTCTTGCCGGGAGGACTTCACAAGGTGTTACCGGGTGTTTTTCAGTTTTATCTTCCATGTCGGCCGCTGATTTCATAAGGGTTAAGGCTTCATCCGTTTTTCCTTGTTTGAAAGCAAGCCATGCGTCAGAAGTTTTGATCTGTATCTGCACCTGGTTAGCCTTATAAGCATCCTTTTGCTTCACTAACGAATCATGGTTCCTGTTCAGCCCGGCCAACTCGGACTTTGCCGAATCCAATTTACCCGTATGTACATCGCCCATCAGCCTGGTGAAGTGGATGATCGCTTCCTGCCAGGGAAAGTTTTTCCAGGGGAAATTGACTGGCTGCATTTTTAATTGCGTGGCTTCATTCCACTGTTTGTTTTCAAGCACATAACGGGATGGAATAGCTGCAAAGGCATAGGCATCTTTAAAATTAATAGGATAAACATCGGTGATCTTACCCAGGTAATCACATTGTTCTTTTGCCAGTTTGTTTTCACCTTTTTGCAGATAGGCATATACAAGATAATCGAGGCCGTGAAGCTCTTCGTCCCAATGGCCCGTAATACCCGCCGCAGGTGCATAACATTTGGCGGCGGAGACAGAAACGAGGTTTGAATTGATACACTCATCCCACAGGCCAAGACGCGTAAAAATATGTGAAGGCATATGCAGGGCATGTGCCGAAGATGGTGCTATTGAGGCATATTTTCTTGCCATAGGCAGGGCTGCTGTGGCCAGCCCCGGATAATCATAAGTGTGAATGATATAATGGGCAATTCCCGGATGTTCCGGTTCGCCGGGATAAAGGTCAAATAATATTTTACCTGCTTTTTTTTGATTAGTAAAGGACTGGTCGGCAGGGTCTGCGGCGGCATCCAGAGCTAAGGCATAGAATATCGCAGCTTCTTTATCGTCGGGGTAATCTGCATGTACTTTTTCCATCCCTTTCTCAAAATCAAGGCAACGGGTGTGGTGATCAACCTTATCCCAATCCTTATAAAATGCCGAAACGGCATCAATGTATTCTGTTTCTCTTTTTGTTTTTGTGGTTATGGAGCGGGCAACCTCAATTGCTTTGGCCCCTTTTTTAAGTTCGGCGCCGGTTGGCGGTGTCCATAGCGGATGATAGTTACACATGGCCACACCCCAGTAGGCCATTGCGCATCCGGGGTCTTCATCAATAACCTTCGCAAACGCCTTTTCTGCCTCATCGTATTCAAATGAATGCAACAGGGCTATAGCCAGGTTAAAATCGTCTTTTATTTTCCCCTCACCTGAAAACAAAAATTTAACCGTGCCAAAACGCTTTTCGGACGATCCGCATAAAACAAGCTCGCCACGTTTAAGGTCAATTTCTTTTATCGTTTCCTTTGAGGGAGATGAACTTTTCCTTTTGCATGATACCAGTATTACTGCCGGCAGAATAAGGAGTATGATCTTAAATCGAAATACTATTTTTTTCATTGAGATAGCAGATAATGACGGTTGCAGTCATCGGTATCTAATATCGCAATTGTTAAATCTTAAATCAAAGGAGAAATATTGCCCATGTGCATTAGGACGATAACCAGCATCACCCAGGCAAAAAATTCCGGAATCAAACGCAGCGGACTTAAGCCTGTCCATTGCTTTACTATAGCTTGCAATTGGCTTTTCTCAACTTGTTCAGGCTGCATTATCTTGCGGATCATCACAGGTATAAAATAACTAAACGTGATAACACGGGTTACAAAAACGGCAATAGCTGCAAACAGCCAGTAATTATGAGCGTCGCCGGTATACTTCCATGCAAGAATTATATTTATAATGGACAACAATGCCTGTGCGGGTGATACCAACGGCCAGAAACGCCTGGCAGCGAGTAGCTGTCCTGATGATTCCAGTTTGGCCCTTAAAGTATGCGGATCCACGTCATGTTTCCAGTTCGGATATATTACCAGTATCTCATAGAGGCCGCCGCCCATGCTTAGCGTAACGGTTAAAAAGAAAAGTAATAGAGCTATTGTATCGATCATGCTGCCAAATTTAGGTGCAATTGGCAGGCTGACCTACGACTTTTCGGTCAATGTGGGCGTTTTGTCGGTCAAGTTCCTGCCGAACTGGTTTAAACAAATGGAAACCATTGCATTAGTTTGCTTGTTCCCGATAATAAATAATCTATGAAAAAGTTTCCTTTAGTATTCGGTCTTTTAATCTTATCGTTTTCGTTGTCAGGCTGTGGTTTGATGGAAGATGCCTTTAAGGCGGGTGTCATCTTTGCAATCATCGTTGTTGCTATTATCGCCCTGATCATCTGGCTGGCACGTATGGTTGCCAAATATATCATTAAGAAATTTGACCTTTCGCTCGATGAGGATAAGGAAGTAATTGAAAAAGCTGATGAATCTGCTCTAATACCTCAACGTATCCGGATTAGGAATAAAGTTTAAAAAGGCCTGGAATTTAGCGTAATAATTTTGCGTATCCAGCCTGTAATAAAATGCGCCCCGTTTTGAGCTTGCCTTATCTTTTTCTGCAAGTTTGATGAGCAAACCTGTAGCCAAAACGCGTTTGCTGAAATTCCTTTTATCGATGGTGGTATTGAAAACGCTCTCGTACAGGATTTGCAACTGCGGAAGGGTAAATCGATCCGGCAACAATTCAAACAGGATAGGGTGGAAGGCAGCCTTATAACGTATACGCTTGGCTGCCATTTCAACCATTTCGTTATGGTCGAATATCAGTTTTGGGAATTTTTTTAGAGAGAACCATTCGGCATGATAGTCGTTGTTTAATTGCGCCTCGTACTTATGAATATCCACCAGAGCAAAATGACATACTGAGGCAGTGCGTTCAATAGGGTCACGGTCAGGATTGGCGAAAGTATATAATTGTTCAAGATAGACGCCCTCGATGCCGGTCAATTCTTTCAATATCCGGTTCGCTGCCTGATCGATGCTTTCATTGGCCTGCACAAAGCCACCCATCAGGCTCCAGTTATCTTTTTCGGGATTGAAAGCGCGTTTAATTAATAGTATCTTAAGATCAGCACCGTCGAAACCGAATATGATACAGTCGACAGCCAAAAGTAAGCGCGTTTGCTTGGAATATTTCTGCATTTGATCAGGGGGCGTAAATAATAAATATACTAACCTTTTTCGTGTTAATAATTGTTGAAATTACAAATTAACCTGAAAGAACAAAACGCTGCAATTTTTCCCTGCCTTTATACAGTGGTCATATCTATTAATATTATTCATTGTAACTATTGTGTTACGTATGTTTAAATATTTTTCATATTAAATTGATATACAAACAATTATTCAATAGTTAATAAACTTAATTATTGGTGAGATTAAATAAACCATTGGGTTATTATTCCGTAAAAGGGAGATATTAAACTCTCATCGCAATAATATGAAAACCCCGTCCCCGCTTATTAAGGCATTCTTTATTATCCTTATTTCTTGTTTTTCAATTGCAGCATCGGCCCAGGTGACAACGCCTGGCCCCAGCGACCCATCAGTTCCATCAGGAAATATACAGCAATACATCTGTAATGGCGGTCAGATACTGCTCAAAAGTTCAACTGTCGCTTCACAGTACCTATGGTATAAAAAAAATTCTTCAGGTACTATGGTGTTAGTGCAGTCAGGTGCCAGCAACTCTTATACTGAAGCTGCATCCCCAGCTACTGCTGCAGGCGCAGGTTATTATACTTATGCGCTTGTTACAGAAAATGCCACAGGCTGCTTGTCTGATATGTCAACACCGTATAACGTATTTGTATTGCCGCCAATAACCCCTGTAATTGCCGGTCCTACAGCGGTCTGCGCAAGTACCACAGCCAATCCGACTTCAATTACACTTACGGCGACCCCGGTAAATGATGCAAACTACAGCTACACGTATCAATGGAAAAGGAATGGGGTAGCCCTGCCAGGCGCCACTTCTGCTACGTATACCGGAACTGAAACTGCCGCAGGCTCTGTAACATACACTGTTGATGTTTCTTATTCGTCGACATTTACTCCGGCGACTTGTACTGTTACGGCTACGCAAACAATTACCGTAAATCCAATACCTGCTACGCCGACTATTCAATGGAACTAATCGCCTGGTAACTAACAAGTGGCTGATTATACAGAACTAACATGTATGAAAAAGGACTGTATAGAGTGCTTTTTTAGGTTTCTTATAATATTTTCTGTTATAGGCTTCGTTATGATATTCGATTCGAAAGCATATGGTTCACCTAATACAGTAATAACTATCTATAAGGGGCAATCTGTTACGCTGCACGCTAATGTACAGGACGCTGTTTCTTATCAGTGGTACAAAAACGGGCAGCCGATAAGCGGAGCCATTACGAATAGTTATAAGGTTTCTGAGGGGGGCATTTATACCGTTGTCGCCTTTAATCAGGAAGGTTGTGCTTCTCCAACATCAGATGCTGTTGAAGTTAAGGTGATCGAAAACCTGGTGGATATGAGTATCACTAAACGGTCGGAAAACAAGCAGGTGAGAGAGAACGAGCCCTATGAGTACACGTTAAATGTCCATAACAAAGGGCCGCTGATTGCTACCAATGTTGTAGTGAAAGATACTTTGCCGGATAAACTTCAGTATATGTCGGTTAATACCGTATCGACCGGCACTGCTAATTATGACCCATCGAGCCGTACATTAACCTGGTTGGTGGGTGAGTTGGATGTGAAAGCCTCCGCCGAGCTTACCTATATGGCAAGCGGACTCAATCATGGCAATATTACCAACGCGGCCTCGGTGACTTCCCAACAACAGGATGCAAATCCGGCAGATAACTTTTCAAGTGATACTAAAAATATACTGGGACTCAATATTCCGAACGTGTTTACTCCAAACGGCGACGGGTTTAATGACACATTTACCATCGAAGACCTGCCTAAGTATCCGGAAAACAATATCGTGATCTTTAACAGGTGGGGCAACAGTGTTTTCCAGGAGAAAAACTATCACAACGAGTGGACCGGAAATGGCCTGAGCGAAGGCACTTATTTCTATATCCTGAAAGTGAAGAGCTCAGCTGATGTATGGGAAGATTATCATGGTTATATCACCCTATTAAGAAAGGACAGATGAAAAGGATAGCGATCATAGTGTTTTTTCTTTTCGCAGAGATTACAGCCTTTGCCCAGCAGGATGCGCAGTACAGCCAGTATATGTTCAATGGGTTGTTTATCAATCCTGCGTACGCGGGATACAAGCAGGACATTTACTTGTACTCGTTTTACAGGTCGCAATGGACTGGTTTCCAGGGTGCGCCTCAAAGTTTTTCAGCATCAATAGATGGTTCAGTAAATGATACTAAAGTCGGGCTCGGTCTGCTTGTTGCTAACGACAGGATCGGCGCGCAAAGTGCAACCTCTGTGTATGCCAATTATGCTTATCGCCTTCAAATGGACGAAGATGGAAAAAGCAGGCTGGCTTTTGGTATTGGTGGCGGTTTTTCACAGGCCGGTATAGATGGGGCAAAACTAAACCCGGCCCAAAATGGTGACGCAAACATACCAACAGGATACCAGGGCGCTATTCTTCCGGATGCGCGGCTTGGAGTTTTATATACTGATAATAAGTTTTTTATCGGTGCTTCGGTAGATAATCTTTTATCGAGCTGGCTGGCAAAAACCTCAGTCGACAAAACCGTAAGTGTACCTATACCGATCCCTCATTTTTATTTTACGACGGGTTTTTATATGCCTGTTAATGACGATATCATGCTACGTCCATCAATTATGCTGAAGGATGACAGGGGCGGTCCCACAAGCCTCGACCTGAATACTTTTGTGCTGTTGAATGAAGCGATATGGGTAGGTGGCACATACCGCACAGCCGTGCCATTATACAATAAGCCAAATCTGCAAAGCGGCCTCGAAAAGTCTAATGCGTTGGTGGCGATGGTGCAGTTTTTTGTTAACGAGAAACTGAGGATAGGTTATTCGTTTGATTATTCGCTGACGCCGCTTGCCAATTATAATTATGGTTCGCACGAAATCTCGATAGGTTTATTTTTGAAAGAAGGTAAGTTGAAATCAATAAATGAGAAATGTTATTACTAAGGCCGGACAATAACGTAAACAACAAATTGCGGCTATTACTTTCAATGCCGGCCAGGAGTGTTATGTTTAATAATTTCATCAGGCTATGCTTATTAGTTATTCTATTTATTGTTCTGAGCAATAAAGGATTTGCACAATGTTCTGTTCCTATTGTGGTGGACTTGTCTGGTCATGCTGATACTACATACACCCAGCCGGGAAGCAGCCGGAGCGGAAATTGTTGCGGCGGAAATAATTGTGTAAGTTATAAAGTATTGATCAATCCACAAACAGACGTGCTTGCTATCACATCCGGTCAATTCGCCGCGTCTGATAAATATTACCTGGATTGCAACGGCCCTTTTAATGTTAATCAGTCCGCGTGTATATCAGGACTAAGTTCTGTCATTATTACTTTTTGCAAACCAGGCAATAATGCGATTGACATCACATTCACAACAACAACCGGTATCTCCACTTCGCCCGACATGAATTTAAGGCAAGGTTGTACTGGCTCTATGAGCGTTACCGGATTGCAGACGCCCACCATTACCTGGACATCTATTTATCCTGGCTCGCAGGGCGCTTATAACTCTTACCTAAGCCAGACATCAGGTGTTTCAACAGTGAATATAACCCCAGCCACGGGCTCGCCAGCTTATATCGATTACCAGGTTACAGGTATCGAACAGTCGCCATGCAGCACACTCACTAAAAGTGATACGGTAAGAGTTTATACTTATGCTCCGCTTACTGTGTCACTGACTTCTTCTAATCCAACAATTTGTGCGGGCAATTCGGTTACATTAACAGCAACGCCCAGCGGAGGCGATCCCGCATATAGTTATTTATGGAGCACCGGAGCAACTACGCCATCCATCACGGTCAGTACGGCCGGTACATATAGCGTTGCGGTAAATGATCAGTCCGATCAGTCGGCTGCAGTCGGCTGCGGGTCGATTAACCAGTCAATCAACATGACAGTAACCAACCCAGTGGCACCTACTGCTCCGCCGGTAACTATTTGCACCGGAAACACGGCCACCCTTACCGCAACAGCACCGGGAGGGCCCTACCATTGGTATGATGTAAACCATAATTTAGTATGCAGTTGTACTTCGGCGAGTATAACAACGCCTGTTTTGACAAGCAGCACCACGTATTATGTGACGACTACAAATGGTGGATGCACAAGTCCGGAGACTGCCATACCGGTAACGGTTTCTCCATTGCCGAGCACGCCGAGTGTGGTACCGCAATAACAACTGATTTATTAACAGGATTTCTGATTACCTTCGGCTTGTGGGCTCTCTTGATGATTCTTCCCGGATATTTCATTATCACAGATCCATGATCGCCGGTCATGGCGCGGATAGTACTTTTGCTTTAGGCTGGCGAAATGAGCATGATCAACAAGTACGTTTTAATGCATTGGCTGCTATAGCCGATTTGAATGGAAGAACCTTAATGGACGCCGGTTGTGGCTATGCTGATCTCTATCCTTTTCTGAAAGAACGCTATCCGGAAATGGCACACTATTATGGCGTAGAGCAAATAACCGAGCTGACAGATAAAGCCATTACGCGCTATGGGCACTTACCAGATACGACTTTTATAGCCCGCAACTTTTTACATGCTGATCTCCCTAATTGCGACTATGTATTGGCCAGCGGGTCGCTCAACTATGGCAGTTCTGTCAACGGGTTTATTTATAAAGCGATTGAAAAGCTCTATAGCCATTGTACCATCGGCCTGGGTTTTAATTTGTTGAGACATATGCCTGTTGATGGCACTTTGGTAGCTTACGATCCTGATGAAATACTGACCTTTTGCAAAACCCTGAGTCTGAATGTAATCCTTAAGACCGACTACGATGAAGCAGATTTTACGATATCTATCTATCGCTAATAGCTATTTACGCGATGGCCTTCTTCAGCGTTAAAACCGTTATCTCCGGCCAAATACCTACGCGGCCCTTTAATCCTAAAAATCCAAAGCCACGGTTCACATACAGGTATTTCCCGCTTTTGTTGTATAAACCGGCCCATTGTTTGTAAACATATTTGATCGGGCTCCATTTCCAGCCAAACAACTCGATACCGAATTGCATGCCGTGCGTATGACCTGACAGTGTAAGGTGGATATGCTGATCGTGATCCAAAGTCACCGCATCCCAATGCGATGGATCATGCGACATTAATATTTTAAATGCATCATCGGGTACATGACGGGTAGCCTTGTCCAAATCACCATATTTATGAAAACCGCCTTTCCCCCAGTTTTCTACACCGATTAGTGCAACAGATTCTTCCTCTTTTTTAACTGGAACCGCTTCATTCAGCAACAGGTTAAAACCGATCTGTTTGTGTACATTTTTCAGTTGGTTCAAGTTAGCTTTTTGATGCTGTTCACTTTCCCATTGTACATAATCACCGTAATCGTGATTACCCAATACGGAAAACTTGCCATAAGGCGCTTTCAATTTAGAAAAGAAAGGAATCCAGTGGTCCATTTCTGATGCCAGGTTGTTCACTAAATCACCGGTGAACAAGATCAGGTCGCTGTTTTGTTTGTTGACCAGGTTGATACCTTTCGAAACCCCTTTCTCGCTGCTGAAACTACCAGAGTGAATATCGGATAGCTGTGTGATGGTGAATCCATCAAAAGCATCCGGCAGGTCATCAAAATACAAGGTTTCTTTATGTACCTGGTAATTGTGCCGCCCGCGTGTTAAACCATATATCAAACCTATAAAAGGAATCGAGGCAACAACCAATGCCAATTCACTCACCAATGGATTCCTGGGCGGAAAGCCACGGAAAATCCTGGTAAGATCCTCCAGCGCTAAAACCGGCATGCCGAATAGTTTTGGCACTAGCGTTAGCAGAAGTGTAGTCATCAATATTGGCGCTAATTTGGGCATCGACCTGCGTTGCGTAAAGGCAAATACTAATCCAATCATCAGGAACAGAACAAATAGCCAATAACCGGATAGGATAAAAGAATTAGTGGTTAAAGTTTCAATTGCCTGGTAAAAGTAGATATCGGCAGTAACCAGTAGTAATAATATCAGTGGAATTCGTGCTCTCATTTTGTTTAAAAATTAAATTAAAAAGGTCTGAAGTTTGGTCGCGCGGTCAACGGTGAAAATGACCACGGGATCGACGACAGGATGATCAGAAAAGCAATGGTAAACCAGACCGCCATCGTTTTAAATTTTTCATGGTCGGTAAGCCTTCGTTTTGCTTTTGCTGAGCCGACGGTCAATACCGTTATCGCAATGATCATCATGGTGATGTGTTCCATCCCGAAAAAGCGTATCTGCCGCTCTTGTACCGCCTTGCTGAAGTTGTGAAGGAAGTAGCTCACCACCGGGCTGACACAATACAACCAAACACCAATAACCAATTGTATATGGGCAATGGTTGTGGTGATTGTCCGGATAACTCCATCAACTTTTGTAAAGGGCTTTTTGAGCAACCAGCCGCGCCAAGCAATGAAAATGGAATAAAGCAAACTGACAAGTACCAGCCAGCGGGTAAGGGAGTGTAGAGCTAACAGAAAAGAATACATCTAATGGCTTAGACGAATGAGCAGCAAAAACATTTTAAATAATTTGATTTTTTTATGTTATTTGAAAACTCTCTCTCCCTACGCCTAGGGAAGATGCCCAGCGCAGCGTCGACAGAGGGTAGAACTTTAGGACGGCTAAGCAACTTACATATTTTATCCCTCCCGGCCTCCCCTGATTTCAGGGGAGGGGTATTTAAAATGCTCAAGCTGATGTCTTTTCCGTCTCTTTTATCCCCATATCTTTCAGATCCGACAAACTAACATCTTCCGCAAGCTCATCCTCCGCAAACCGAATCGACGGTTTTTTCAAATGAAACGCTATAGTGCCCAGCCAGAATAACAGCACCGGTACCATCACATCCAATTGCCGTGGATAAGCACTTAAGGCTCCACTCAATCCTAAATAAATTCCTGTAAGTAACAGCAAGAATTTTACCGGGTAGATGATCCTTCTCCAGTTGAATAAAGTAATGACGAAACCAATTAGGGAAGACCATAAAAGTAAAGACCCCCTGATAATATTCCCGACAATAGCGCCATCCTGGTAAGAGTAGCTGTAAGGAAAATTAAACAGCATGCGTGAACAGTTATAGTAGTAGTTTTCAATAAACTTAAGAGGGTGTCTTGCGATATTCCTGATAGCTGCTTGTTTAAAAAGGGCATCCTGTTCAACAGCGTTGTGTCTCAGAAAGAATTTCACTTCTTCTGAGTGGTTTTTCTTTAGCATCGCCGCACCCTCAGGCGACTTGAACAACATCGGGTATTGGTTATTGCTGAGCTCGGGCAGCTTCCAGTCGCCATATTCATTATTATAAGGTGAACTCATCCAATATAGACTCATCCCGCCGGAATTGCCCCAGTAAAATAGCTTGCCGGTCATGTGATAGGTGTAAGCTAAGTAGGGCATGGTTACCGCAAAGGCAATCAGCAGTATCTTAACTGAAATTAAATGATACGGCCTGTTCTTTTTAAAGCACAGCAGGACGAGGCAACTTATCAGTCCGATCAATAAAACATACCCAAAGATGATCTTTGTTAAGGTTAAATAGCCCAATACCAATCCTGCAACAATCCCATATTTAATGCTGCCGCGGCTGTAGCACAGCGTCAGCGAATAAATAAATGACGAAACCAGCAAACACGTGAATGCCTCAGTATACATTATAGGCAGTATCGAAAGTGCATTTGGATAGATAGCAAGCGGCAAAGTAAACAGCAATCCTATTTTGTGGTTGGTAACCAATTTGAGTGCCTTATATAGAAAAACCAAAGCAAAATATTGGTAAATGGCATTCATTAAGGTGATGGTCAACGAATGGATTTTGAGCCACATGAATGGGACGATAGTCAGCGGATATCCGGGACCGTTCCATAGATCGATATGTGGTTTAGGTGGCGAATAGTAGCCGTGCAGCAGGTGCCAGGCAAAATCGGCATAGCGTATCTCATCACCATATAAAGTCGGCCATTTATTTGCCAGGATGACAATGGCATATAAAACGAGAAATGGCAGAAAAATAAGGTAGGGGTTTTGAGCCGGTTTCGACGCCATGATAAGTCAGATTGAAGCTTTAAATATAAGATTTATTGAAAAACATATAATGATTTCAAACGCTTTACATACTTATAAGTATTAATTTATACGAAAATCGCCCAAAAAAATTATTGATAATCAGTTAAATTCAAAAAAACAGTATTTTCGTATTTGCTTTATATGATTTACCTATGTCATTGAAGGAAAATGAACGCACGTCTGCACCGCCGTTTTTAAAAGGAGGCGGCGAGATGGGAAATCTTATCAGATCGATCGATTGGTCAGCCACACAACTGGGTGATCCGGATACATGGCCGGCTACTTTGAAGTATTCGGTCAGCATGATGCTTGCAACAAACTTTCCGGTGCTGATTTGCTGGGGTAACGATTATATCCAGCTATATAATGATGCCTTTCGGCTTATACTGGGTGAAACCAAGCATCCCCAGGCAATGGGACTAAGCACCAGTAAAACCTTCGCTGAGATATGGCATACCATCAAGCCGCTTTTTGTACGGGTGACAAACGGGGAGACTGTCAGCTATCCCGATTTTATGGTTCCGCTGAACAGGAATGGCCATTTTGAAGATTGCTATTTTGATTTCTCTTATAGTCCCATAAGGGACGAAGAAGGCACGATACTTGGCGTGTTGGTGATCTGCATGGAGACGACAGCGAAAGTGCGCGCCATGAACCTGGCAAAGCTTAATCATGAGAATATCCGCAACATGGTACGGCAGGCGCCGGTGGGCATGTGTATTCTAAAAGGCGATCTGTTGCAGATCGAAGAGATAAATGACGCCTTCCTGGAGATCATCGGTAAAACAAAAGAAGAAATAAAAAATACGCCGGACTGGGTTACCAATGCTGTAGCCGCGGACATATACGAGCCTGTAACAGATAAAGTGATGAGCACGGGCAAAAGCTATCATGCAAAAGACCAGGAGGCAACATTAACGCGTAATGGCAAGCAGCAAATAGTACATTTTGATTTCGTGTATGAACCCATGCGCGATTTCGATGGCAAGATTGATGGGATCATGATCGTCGCGATAGATGTTACTGATAAGGCGATCTTTAAACAGGAACAGCTTCAGGTTAATGAAGAAATAGCTGCGGCAAATGAAGAACTGGTTTCTACCAACGAGGAATTGGCCGAAATGCAGGCAAATCTTCAGAAGTTAGTACATGCGCTTACCGAGAGCGAATCGAATTTTCGTAATATGATACTTCAGTCTCCGGTACCAATGGGTTTATTTACGGGCGGGGATATGGTGCTGGAAGTTATCAATGACAAGTTTTTGGAACTGTGGGACAAAGATGCCTCTGTAATGGGCAAGCCGGTAGAAGAAGCATTGCCCGAACTAAGGGGTCAGGCATACCCCCAGATAATGCGGGATGTTTTTAAAACCGGGGTGACTTATACAGGTAACGAAGCAAAGGTTTATTTAAACCGCCGGGGTAAATCGGACGAGGGCTATTACAATTTTATCAATCAGGCGTTCAGAAATGGTGAAGGGAAGATAACCGGGATAATTGTTGTTGCTAACGAGGTGACTGAGCAAGTGAAGGCTCGAAATGAGATGGGACGAATATTGGCACAGGTCCGGTTATCTAAAGAGGCGGCGGAACTGGGTCTGTTTGATAGTAACCTGGAAACAGGTACGTTAGAATGGGATGCCCGGTGCCGCATATTGTTTGGGATCAGCCATAAGAACGAGGTAACTTATGATGATTTTATAAATGGTCTGCACCCACATGATCGTAAACGGATACAGAAAGCTATTGACGACGCTTATAATAAGCAGTTAACCAGTGGGGCTTATGACGTTGAGTATAGAACGATCGGTGTAGAGGATAAGAAAACCCGTTGGGTGCGTGCAAAAGGGCAGGTTTATTTTAACGATCATGATAAGCCGGTGCGTTTTATTGGTTCTGTATTGGATATTACCGATAACAAGGCGCATGAAGAAGCAATGCGGCGCGTAAATGATGACCTGGCATGGGCCAATAAAGAATTGATTGAGGCGCAGGTACAGCTAAAGGAGATTATTAACGAGCTAAAAGCAAGCGAAACAAAATACCGTGATTTGGTGCAGCATGCTCCGGTAGGCATAGCCGTTTATCGCGGCCGGGAAGTAATCGTAGAATCTGTTAATGACGGCATGCTTAAAATATGGGGTAAGCCCGCCAGTGTAACAGGCCTGCCGCTAACAAAAGCATTGCCGGAACTGGAAGGAGAGGGGCAACCATTTTTAAAACTGATAGATGATGTGTTTACCAGCGGCGAAACCTATTTTGGATTCGAGGCAAGGGCATTGCTAAACCATGATGGCGAATTAAAAGAAGGTTATTTCGATTTTATTTTCCAGCCGTTAAAAGATGAAGACGGCAATACACATAGCGTGCTACAAGTGGCTATAGATGTTACGCAGCGTGTAGTTTCCCGTTTGGAAAAATTTAAGGCGGAGGATATGCTCCGGTTTTCTGTCGAAGCGGCCAATGCAGCAACCTGGTACATGGATGCCGAGACACGCGAGTTTGTGGTTTCGGATCGCCTGCGAGAGATTTATGGCCTGCACCCCGAAGCCGAGGTAAGCTATGATGATATCCTAAACCAAATACCACCCGAATATCATGACAAAGTGAATACCGGAGTTCTTGAAGCAGTTTCCGAAGGCAAAGGATACAGCCTGGAGCATCCGCTGGTTAGCGAAAATGGTAAAAAACGCTGGGTGAGGGCATTAGGTAAAATGTACCCGGCTATGGGTAATCGCAGGGCTCACTTCTCAGGTTTGGCTATCGATATCACCGAGCAGAAGCAGGATGAACTGCGAAAGAACGACTTTATAGGTATGGTAAGCCATGAGCTAAAGACTCCGCTCACATCACTTACAGCTATTATTCAGTTGCTGGATATTAAACTAAAAAATCATCCTGATCCTTTTGTCGCCGGTGCTGCCGCCAATGCCAATAAGCAGGCTAAAAGGATGACCTCGATGATCAACGGCTTCCTGAACTTATCGCGCCTGGAATCGGGGAAACTCCATATCATCAAAGAGAAATTTGATATAGAGAGTTTAATACAGGAGGTGATTGAGGAAACGGAGCTAATAGTAGCAAGTCATTGTATTCATTTCACACCAAACTGCCCTGTCATGGTTAATGCCGACCGGGATAAAATTGGTTCCGTGATCTCCAACTTATTAAGCAATGCTGTAAAATATTCACCCAAAGGGAAGGACATAGAAGTACAGTGTGCCATTGCAGGGAAGAATGTACAGATAAGCATAAAGGATGAGGGAATGGGTATTAAACCGCAGGATAAAGAGAAACTATTTGAGCGTTATTATCGTGTGCAAAGCAATCATACCCAGCATATTTCGGGCTTTGGTATTGGCTTGTACCTCTGCTCTGAGATCGTTCAGCGGCACCAGGGAGAAATATGGGCCGAGAGCCAAAGCGGGCAGGGATCGACATTTTATTTCTCAATCCCGCGGATATCCTAGTTTATAATTTATACCCTTTACGAATCAATAATTGTACTACCTTAGCAGCATGACCAATAGGCAGCCATGCCTGCTTTCTGTTATTATCTATCAAATCATTAATGAAAAAGAGCTTTATTCTTACTGTTATTGCCATTGTTTTTGTGTCGACTGCATTTGCGCAGAAAAAGAAAGGTCCAACCAAAGTAAGCGGACCTGTTGACATTACACCTGTAGGGATAGTGAAAAATATCAGTGACTCGGCGTTGCTGGATATTGTGCAGCGGCAAACGTTTCGTTACTTCTGGAACTTCGCCCACCCTGTAAGCGGGCTGGCCCGCGAACGTGACAATACAGTAAAAGCGGAATATTACTGGGATTACATTAATGAAGCCGATGATGAACCGAACTTAAGTAAAGGGACTTTCGGTCCGGAAGCTTGTGCTATTGGCGGAACTGGTATGGGCATTTTATCAACTGTAGTGGCTGTCAACCGCGGATGGATAGGAAGGGATACCGCTCTGAAACGCCTGATAAAAATCGCTGACTTCCTGATCAAAGCAGACTGCTATCATGGCATTTATCCCCATTTTATGAATGGTAAAACAGGCAAAACCATTCCTTTTGGCCGGATCGACGACGGCGCTGATATTGTAGAAACATCCTACCTGATGATGGGGATGTTGACTGCTAAAGAATATTTTAAAGGGAATAGCTTGCCTGAAAAGTATTTCCGGAAACGCGTACAACAAATGTGGGACGCCGCTGATTGGAATTGGCACAGCAACGGAGATAACAAACATTTGTACTGGCACTGGAGTCCCTATAACGACTTTGATATGAACTTCCCGGTTTTTGGGTATGACGAGGCGCTGATCACCTACATTGTAGCTGCCGCATCTCCGGGGCACCCGATATCGAAAGAATTATATGAGAACAGCTGGGTAAAAAGTCCGGGTTGGAAAAATGGCAAAAGCTATTATAACTATGTACTTCCTTTAGGCGATTACAAAGGCGGTGGTCCGTTGTTTTTTGAGCAATATACTTATATGGGTATCGATCCGGATGGCTTGACGGATGATCACGATATTGATTATGCTGTTCAGACAAAAAATCATACGCTCATTAACCGCGCTTACTGCATAGAAAATCCCAAACACTTTAAAGGATATGGCGCCAACTGCTGGGGCCTGACAGCAGGCGACAGTTGGAAAGGCTATGTTGCCCATTGCCCGGAAGATGACCGTAGTGTAATACAACCTACAGCGGCTTTATCGTCATTCCCATATACACCCGAATACTCTATGCAGGCGTTAAAGCATTTCTATTATGATCTCGGCGATAAAATCTGGGGGCCATATGGCTTTGCCGACGGCTTTAGCGAACAGCATAACTGGTATGCCAAAACACACCTTGCAATAGATCAGGGGCCGATTGTCGTGATGATAGAAAACTACCGCACCGGACTGATCTGGAAACTATTTATGAATAATCCTGATATTCAGAATGGGTTGAAGAGATTAGGGTTTAAGAGTAAGTGGGTGAAAGAATAGGTGAACGGTTCAGCCCATTATTCATTATTGACCAATTTTACCATATTTCGTGTTATTCTTTGCAAAACAGCTGCACCCTGCAGTATATGATTGGGATTCCAGTTATGCTCCTATTTTTATATAAGCCTCTTTTACATTCTGCAATCGTTTTGCAGTTTTATTAAACATGATAGACACTAACCCTTGTTGCTCATTATGCTCTTTTGTAATATCAGAGTAACCAAAATCTTTTTGAATTGAAATAAAGGGACAAAGCAACATTATATTACTCGATAATTCTGAGATTACACCATCTGCAGTATTCGTATTGTGAAACTTATACTTTAAAATCTTTTTAAACAGTTTTTTGTAAACTACAATAAATTGCGTGCCTATCAATGGGTTTACCCAAAATCTTTCCGCCGTTATGGGAACAACCTGCCCAAAATCGCCAGCACCACAAGATAGCACATCTGCACCCTGATTATGCGCTTCGAGTATATTCTTCAACAAAAATTCTTTTGAATAATTATCTGTGAACTGATGGTCATCCTCACAAATAATAATGACGTCATCCTCATTTTCAATTGCCAGATTAATTACCTTAACAATACTATTCCAAAGGCCAACAGCCCCAATTTTATGTTTGCAGGCTTCAACAATAATAGTATCGAATTCTTTTTTTTCATCAAACTGTTTTTTTATGTGTATTAGCCTTTCCGTTCGCTCGGGTAAATTAATGATATATACAGGGATAACCATTTGGCGGTATTGATCTTCAGTTATATCGATAGCTATATTGGGCAGCGACTGATAAAACTGCTTTACCTTAATCAAAATATCTATTTGAGCTGCTGCTTTTTCGAAACTTTCTATAGGATAACCAGTTATGCTATCTTTAACTATTACAGCTGAGTGTCCAAATTCTTTCCGGGTGGATATAAATGGATACATAACAATTTTGTTGTTAGCTAGTTCTGAGATTTTATAGTCGGCGACATCAGAAGAACTAAATTCAGATTCCAAAATCCTTTTGAAAAAACGGGAATAAATGATGAAAAAAATTAGCCCTGAAAACTTGTCAATCAAAAATAAATTTTTTGAAACACCTAATGCGGTCATATACCAGGTGGTTCCGGCAAGCAAAATGTCGGCATTTAATTTATCGGCCTTAGCTATATAATCAAACAGCATTTCCTTACTATACGCTTCAGTAAACTGATGGTCGTCTTCACAGATAATAATGAAATCATAGTTGTCATTTATCTCATTTTGAATGATATGCTTTATGGTATTCCACAAACTGGTTGCACCTAGGGTATGTTCGATGGGGGTAATTATAGAAACATTAAATTCTGGTTTATCCGAAAACTGGTGCCGGATATGCTGTAACCTATCTGCATGCTCTTTCGGGTTAATTATGTAGGTCGGAATAGTTTCCATTTTTTGTTTTTATCTGTATAATTTTGATTGACCTTTAATCAGATTAATATTGCGCTCCAAAGTGAAAAAACTCTCATAGATGCTTCATGGGCCTGCGAGAAGTTTGTGTCTGTAATAGCATCATGAGCTATAAGCAAAAAAATCAGATTATTTATTACCTGGCATTTGAATTAACAGTATAACTAAAACAAGAGAAATTTCCACGCAGCTAACACTTAACTACGTGGAAAATTGCCTAGTTACAGCTAACTAATGCGTATGTAATACCGTCTGCAGTGCAAGTATCAGGTGGGAACTGATAAAAATTGCAATGACTATCAAAGCCCGAAGTAGCACAGTTAGGATAATAGCAACATTTATAATAGCCAGCCGAACGGGTGCCACCCAACACGTTTTTCAATTGTTCCCTCGTCAGCATTTCCCGGTCACTAAATTCGATAGTTTTTAATTTTAGCTTTTTCATAAAAAAGAGGTTAAAGTCTCAGTTTTCGCAACTGTAGCGGCATGTATTACAAAGTGCATGCTTCTTTACTTGGCCAAAGTATCGTTATGTGCTTTTAGTCGAGCATATACTTCAAGTCGGGCAACTGGTAATATTCGGGCAGACGGCAACCGTTAAGCAGTAATGTTGGAGTAACAGTCTACCTCTGCCATTTCGCACCAGTTTTTCTGATTATCTATCTTATAAAATCCCGCTTCACTTACTTCCACAGGATAAACCTTAGCCCAGGAGTTATAATCTTTTTGTTTTTGTTCGTACCAGTCGTTGAGCGCCTACTGTTAACAGGAATAGATAAAGCTTTTATCAGTTTTATAACAGATGCGTCCGGGTTGGCGTAGCTATTCAAAGGTAACATGTAATTAAAGGTTTACGATTTAGGAACTGTCTATTTGACAATATAAGAAGTTTATATCCAGAAGTCCTATTGTATATTACAGTGTTTGTGAAAAAACTGACGAATAAGTGGGTATTTGACAGGGATTTATTTGCAATAAGAAATAAATGTTAAAATCAGATCTATAAATTTTACACATTCAAAACTGGCATAGGTGGTTACTATATTCAAAATGTTAAATTTTTGCTAGTACGGGTTTAAAAGCCTTCATTTTTTAAACCCGAACATATCTATGTTAATATTGTATAATTTGTAGATGTTGGCAATCAGATTTGTGTAACGTACGATTTACCTAAATCTTTAAAAAAGTATTTACTAAGATTATTAAGCTTCCTATATTGTCTCTCCAATTACTACTCTATGAAATTATACAAGCTTTCCAACGGAATTATTTTACATCATAACCATGCTAATTATCTCATCCAGATTGATTGGGATACACTCATTAATCGTGATGGTCTGTATGGTTATTTAAATGAGATAGCTTCTGAGTTACCTGTTTTGACTGAAGCAATGGCTACGGCTCATCTCAGTGAAAGTTTGCTAGCGCCTATTGGTAAACAAGAAGTTTGGGCTGCAGGTGTTACTTACCTGAGAAGCCGGGAAGCAAGGATGGAAGAATCGGCAGACTCAGGTGCCGCTGACCTGTACGACAAAGTATATGCAGCTGAAAGGCCGGAACTCTTCTTTAAGGCATTGCCGCACCGCGTAGCTGCGCACAATCAGCAAGTGTATATCAGAAGGGATTCATCATGGAATGTGCCTGAGCCTGAGATGACGCTATTCATCAATTCAAAAGGCAACATACAAGGCTATACCATCGGTAATGATATGAGCTCACGCAGCATTGAAGGGGAGAATGCACTTTATCTGCCGCAGGCAAAAATATATGAGCGCAGCGCTGCTTTGGGGCCATGTTTGTATATTCCTGAAGAACCGGTTTCGTTGGAAACGTCTATTAAAATGAATATCAGTCGCAATAGCAACAAAGTATATAGTGACGAAACCACCATCGGCAGAATGAAACGGACTTTTCCTGAACTGGCAGGCTTCTTATACCGCGAATGCGATTTCCCGAATGGAAGCTTCCTGATGACAGGTACCTGTTTAGTGCCCGGTAATGATTTTACCTTGCAGCAAGGCGATGTCGTGAGCATCAGCATAGATCATATCGGCACACTAGTAAATACCATTAGTTATAAACCACAATAAATTCCCGATCACATGAAAAAAACGCTACTTGGCTTTTTGATGTTTGGTTTGGCCGTATTCTCGGCAAATGCACAGCAGAAGTTTAACGGGTTGGATGTCAACCTGAGCAATCTTTACCGTACTTCGGATGCAAAAACACGCTCCATTAGTCCCGAAAATTTCAATGGCGAGAAGGGTAAAGGTGGTATGGCTACCACAGGTACAGGCGCGAATGCGTCGCGCGACCTGGGCCAGAAATGGAAAGTAAGCCCAAGTGTGGTGATCAAGAAGCACACAATTTTTACAGTGGCTGAGATTGATGGTCCGGGTGCTGTTCAGCATATCTGGATGACACCAACCGGCAACTGGCGTTATTCTATCCTCCGCTTTTATTGGGACGATGAAACCACGCCATCTATCGAAGTACCTGTAGGCGATTTCTTTTGCCAGGGCTGGGGTAAGTTTGCTCCCGTAACCTCGCTGGCGGTCGCTGCAAATCCGGGAAGCGGGTTAAATTGTTACTGGACAATGCCTTTCCGTAAGAAATGCCGCATCACCATGGAAAATATCGACGATCATGACATGGTGCTTTACTACCAGGTAGACTACACTTTAACTGAAGTGCCTAAAGATGCCGGTTACCTGCATGCGCAATTCCGTAGGGTGAACCCATTGCCATTTAAGAAAGATTTTGTGCTGGTGGATAGCATAAGGGGTAAAGGACAATATGTAGGTACTTATATGGCTTATGGCTCAAATAAAAATGGCTGGTGGGGCGAAGGTGAGATCAAATTTTTTATGGATGGCGATACGGAATATCCAACTATTAATGGTACAGGCACAGAAGATTATTTCTGCGGCGCATATGATTTTGATACGCAAAAGAAAAACAAAGCAGGCGTTGAAAGCAGTGAGTACACCGAATTCAGCGGACCTTATACAGGATTGCCGCAGGTGATAAGGGGCGACGGCCACTATGACATTGCACAGCGTTTCGGCCTATACCGCTGGCATATTACCGATCCGATCCGTTTTGATAAAGATTTGAAAGTGACAATACAAGACCTGGGCTGGCACCAGGACGGCCGTTATATGCCTTTGCAGGACGATATCGCCACAACAGCATTCTGGTACCAACTCGAGCCGCATAATACCTTTCCTAAATTGCCTGCTAAAGATCAGTTAGAAGTAAATTAATAAGATATGAAACTGAACCCTATTTCTTCGCTAATAGTATGTGTTGCTTTGCTGTGCGCTTGCCACGGTAAAAAAGAGGAGACGCATAATGTTGTTGCGCCACAAAAGGGAACATTTGGATATGATCTGGACTTCCTGCGGAAGAAGGACAATATTATAGTGCTTAGAGATAGTAGCGGTGATGCGGCGGTGGCAGTCTCTGCAAAGTACCAGGGTAAGGTATTCACATCAACAGCCGAAGGTGATACCGGTAAAAGTTTTGGCTGGATCAACTATAAGGCGTTCGACGGTCCGCTTGACCCGCACATGAACGGTTATGGGGGAGAGGATAGGCTTTGGCTCGGTCCGGAAGGAGGGAAGTTTGCCCTTTTCTTTAAGAAAGACGGCAAAATGGTGTTCGATAATTGGGAAACACCGGCGCCATTTGATCACGAGAGTTGGAAGACCATTGGTGTATCTGATCACCAGATATCGCTCACTAAGGATATGAGCCTGGTGAATTACAAAGGCACTCAACTTAATTTAAAGGTTGATCGAAAGATTTCCATATTGAACAGAGGAGATATTAATAGTATGCTGAAAATGCATTTGGATAGTGGTGTTAAGGCGGTCGGTATCAAAACAGATAACAGCATCACCAATACCGGCAAGGATGAATGGACTAAGCAAACCGGCGCGCCCTGCCTGTGGAACCTGGATATGTTTACCCCATCGCCTAAAGCCATTATTGTAATTCCTTATGATGAAAAGGCAAGCGGTAAAGTTGCGACAACCGATTATTTCGGACAGATACCTCCGGACAGGGTTACCACCCAAAAAGGTCACCTGTTTTTAAAGGCTGATGGTAAATCCAGGGGTAAATTAGGCATGGCCGCTGCAAGAACATTATCTGTAGCCGGAAGTTATGATGCTGCGAACAATGTACTTACGATTATAATGTTCGATGTTGATAAGAAAGCAATCTATCTTAACCAGGAATGGAAAACTGATAAAGACCCTTTGGTTGGTGATGCTGTAAATGCCTATAATGATGGTCCGCTGGCTAACGGTAGCCAGATGGGGCCGTTTTATGAAATGGAAAGTGTTTCGCCCGGAGCATTTTTAAAGCCGGATGAAAAGCTAGCACATCAGCATTATATTTTCCATTTTACCGGAGATACGGCAGGTTTGAATGCTATCGCCTCAAGAATACTGGGTGTTTCTTTAGCAGATATTCAGTCAGCTTTCAAGTAAGATCGAGCTTATTATAGCTCGATCTCAGTAAGCTTGATGGTAAAACGCGATCCTGCACCAATAGCGCTTTCAACAGATATCGAGCCATTTAGCTTGTTGATGTATTCATTTACCAGTAGCAGGCCTAATCCGTTACCTTTTTCATTTTTTGTGCCGTTGGTGGATACGGTTGCATTGGTAAATAATTTCGAAGATATCTCATCGGCCATGCCTGCGCCCGTATCTTCAATATAGATGTCGATATGATTTGGTCTCTTTACAGCTGAAACCCTGATCTCGCCATTTTCGGTGAACTTATTGGCGTTACTTACCAGGTTGCGGATAATAAAAGTGATCGCATTCTTATCCGTAAGCAATTGAACATCATCGACATGATTAAGCAATTCATTGTTTTTAATACGAGCTTTCAAAGCTTCGTAGCCAAATATGGTATTCACAACTTCCCGCAGGTTCACTATCTCCTTTTGCACTTCATAATATTTCAATTGCGACTGCCCCCAATCTACTACGTCATCCACCATTTGCAGGGTATTTGATAATTGCTCCAAGGCAATATCCATCATTTCTTCCGCTTCTTCCTCGACAAACAAACCTGCTTTTTTATAGTCGATAATGCCTTTTATGGAAACCATTGGGCTGCGCACATCATGGGCCAGGATCGACGTCATTTTTTTATGCGTCTCGGCCATGTGGTTCAGATGCTTATTTTTCTGACGCAGCTCGGCGATCTTGATCACATTTTCCGATAGTACTTTAAGTGCGAATATTTGCTCTTCGGTAAGTTTTCGCGGCATCCTGTCGATAACACAGAGCGTTCCTAGACGGAAGCCGGCGTTGGTTATCAACGGAAAACCTGCATAAAACCTGATAGACGGATCTTCAATTACCAGTGGATTATCGAAAAAGCGCTCGTCATCCAGGGCATCTTGTATTTCAAATAACTGGTCCTGCAAAATAGCGTGACCACAAAAGGATACCTCCCGGCTTGTTTCATCTGAATCAAGTCCTACCTTCGCCTTGAACCACTGCCTGTTAGAGTCAACAAGCGTAATCAACGAGATCGGCATGTTACAAATTTGAGAAGCCAGCTTAACGATGTCGTCAAACTCACTTTCTTTCGGAGTATCTAGTAATTCAGTTTCGAAAAGGTCCTGCAACCTTTGCTGTTCGTTCCTGGGAATAGGGGGTGCTATCATGGTTAGTTATACGGTCAGCTTTGCGTTCTGGTTTTGTAAAAACGCCATTTTTTATATCATAAAGGGATATTATGCTGTATTTTCCTGCGGCTATTAAACAACAAAGCCGGGTTGTTGCCCGGCATTTTGTCCAATTAAAAAAACTATGAATGAAAAAACTAGAACTGATTCGTGATTATGAAATACTATGCTCGCAGATGTAGTTAAGTGTTTGCTTTGACAGTGGTTTGCTGATAAACGAGTTGACGCATTTGTATTGGCTCGATCGCTCTTTGTCAGATTCCCTTACTGATGAGGTCATTACATACACCTCAATGTTCTTATTAAAGCTGTTCTTCATCTGCTCAAATCTGTCCAGGAACTCCCAACCGCTAAAGTCGGGCATGGTCAGATCGAGGAAGATCACATCAGGCAGTTTCTCTGCGGCCGATCTGTTCTCTTCGATATATTCCAATATCATGCTGCCGTCAAAAGTGTAAGTGGCTTGTTTGCATGCCTCATTGTTGTAAAGCATGGTCCGCATGATATAATGATCAATCGGATTGTCGTCAATTAATACAAGTTTACACATGGTGATATTTTTATAGGTCTTAGTAATGCACTTAGCTTAATGCCGCCGTGCATTTAACTTATATGCAATAGGTATACCATCAACAGGAAAATTGAACCTATTTGACTTACATCCGTATAAATCCTCCGCAACCTGATTAATTTGAAAGTAATGCATCCACAGTTAATATCTGTATTGAGCATGAGCAATCCCTATAACCCAAAGCCAAACGATATAGCCCGCTATAACGCCGAAAAGGTGCTTAATTACATCGAGGACATCAATTTAGAGCGTGATCTGAGGTTTAGGCCAACCAAAGCCGGAAGCCTCGCCATTGCCTGGAAGATCGGCGATTGGGAGTATCAAATGGAATGTGTAAAAAATGGTTATATTATTTACACATTCACAAAATCGGAATATGAAAAGGCAAGCGGATGCGAGTTGTTTGATGATTTTATTCCCCAATTTGAGAAATACCTTTTGATGCTTTGATTACCCCACTTTGAGTGAAGGACGGGGATCTTCAGTGCTGATACTCATCTCGGGATAGCCTATATATTGCGCGTACCACAGGAGCGCGGAGGCGACCATCGGTCTTAAATAATCCTTAATATTTACAGTTTCAAATGCGAGCAGATCGCCCGGATAGCGACTATAGAATTGTAATTCGGATGGATTGGCCTGGAAAGCATCTTTATTCAAATGATGAACATTGATAGCTAACATGGATTTTGCATCCCGGATCATATCACCGTTTTCGGTTTGGACTAAGTAAAAGTTGGACGATAGCATCTGCTGTGATATATTGTATTTCTAACACTTGTCAAAAAATGTACCATTTTATAATGTTGATAACTAAAAGGCTGTTACTGAAATAGTTTGCAATAAAAAATCATAATTTATTGTAATAGAGTTGGTATGGTTAGGTTATCTAAAGTAAAAATTGTGGATTTTTTTACACTTATCCACACTTTTTAAAAAATCTTGTTTATAGACGTTTTGAGGTTTGTTTTCATCGGCTTTTTTTAATAACTTGAAGACTAGTTTCTTAGAGAAATTGGTCAGATAACTTTTCTTGATAATTTGTCGGATTCGGCACTTGTAATTATGTAATTAAATATTTATGTTTAAATAAATATTAACTGAGAGGAAAATAGCGATTGCGCTCTATCTGTCCCTACCTGCAGGTAAAAGCATCTTTGATCGTCCTTTTTTCAATGCTTAGGCCTTCATTAAAAGTTTAGTTTAACTACTTGATTCTTAAAATCTTATTTGCTGCCCTTTAAATGGTATTAAAGAGCGGTTAGAAATTCGATTTTGTGAAACAAAAGGAAATTTGCAACGTCTAATAATTATGAAAATGTAAGTTATGGTTAATCCTGTGAATTATCAGCTGTATACAAACGAGGGGGTGCGTTTTGTTACAATTGAACCTGTTTATGAAGAAATTACCGGCGGCGATTTGTTTGCAACAGGGCGCTATATTTTGAGTGAAGCGGATACAACCATTGGCGAGATACGTGTTGACGGTGAGGTGGTAGCGTGTGAGTGGAATGGAAATGCTAAACTGGCTAATGAAAGTGTAGACCGGATAGTGGAATTTATAAATGAGTATGACGAGCCAGAGTTAGCCGGGTACCTTGATTAAACGCCAGTTTATGACGCCCGCTAACAGCTTTCATCTTTTTAATTTACTCTATTGATATGGAGTGAATTACTTTTTAATTTATTTAAAAAAGTTACATAATCTATTTAATAATTCCTTTCGGATTTAGATTGTTGTTGTTATATTGGGCTTTCCAATTTAACCTGATCTAAATTTATGGCCGAAACTTCCCCTAGATTTTTATCCCTGGATGTATTCCGCGGAATGACTATTTGTTTCATGATTATTGTAAATAACCCGGGTGGCGAAGCATTTTGGCCGCTCAACCACGCCAAATGGAACGGGTTTACACCAACCGATCTTGTATTTCCATCTTTCCTGTTTGCTGTAGGTAATGCCATGAGCTTTACCATGAAGAAATTTCAGCAGATGGATAATTCGGCTGTTTTACTAAAGATTTTTAAAAGAACCTTCCTGATCTTCATCATAGGTTACCTGATGTACTGGTTCCCGTTCTTTAAGATCGATAACGGACAATGGTCGCTGGCGCCATTTTCACATACACGTGTTGTGGGCGTATTGCAGCGGATCGCTTTGTGTTATTGCTTTGCCTCGCTGATGATCCATTATCTGTCAACACGCACGGTTTATATTCTGTCCGGATTGTTACTATTAGGCTATTGGGTGATCCTGCTTGTTTTTGGCGATCAGGGCGCGCAACTAACGATGACTGGTAACGCAGGTTTTTACCTGGATAAATGGATATTAGGAGACGCGCACATGTATCACGGTGAAGGTATAGCGTTTGAGCCGGAGGGCTTTTTAAGCACATTACCTGCCATTGTCAATGTAGTCATTGGCTATTATGCAGGCAAGTTTATACAGGAAAAAGGCAAGGGATATGAGACCGTCTCTAAACTTTTATTAACAGGCTGCCTATTCATATTCATAGCTATCTGTTGGGATCCTGCATTCCCGATGAATAAAAAATTGTGGACAAGCTCATTTGTATTTATCACAACTGGTCTTGATTTGGTAATAATCTCTTTCCTGCTATATGCATTAGAAATACGGGCGTGGAATAAAGGTAACTGGGCAAACTTCTTTACCGTTGTAGGAAAGAACCCGCTGCCTATTTATGTACTTTCTGAAATATTGCTCATTATGCTGGCTTGGATATCAGTAGGAGGTAAAGTGCTGCCTGCCATGTGGACATCGGCTTTCCAGGCCATCGCTCCGGGAAAAATAGGCTCATTACTATTCGCTATCAGCTTTATGTTGATATGTTGGGTTGTGGGTTATATACTTGACAAAAAGAAAATTTATATTAGGGTATAAATAAAGATAATCTCTCTAAATCAACTAAATCTCAATCTCGGAAGGGCTCTGCAAAAGCGGGCCCTTCTTTGTTATTGGCAACCGATATCGGTTTTGAGCCGTAATTGAAAATAAATGGTTCCACAAAACTATATCCCCTTTTATTTATTAATACATAACCGCCAAAAGATAAAATATGCCATTTATAGCTTCAGTATCAAAAATAGACCTGCCTCACCGCATACCGCAACAGGAAGCCAAAGAACGTGCACGGGCCATGTTTGCCGAAAATTTTCCGCAGGTTGATAGGCTGATACAAGCATTTGACAATACTGAAATAGTTACCCGCAATTTTTGTGAACCGATCAGTTATTACATCACTCCAAATACTTTTGAAGAGCGCAATGAAGAATACCTGCAAAAGGCCCTGATGTGGTCGGTAAAGGCTATTGAGAATTGCGTGGCTGAAGCGGGTATTGATAAAAGTGAGATCACAGATATTCTGTTTGTATCGACCACTGGTTTGGCCACGCCAAGTATAGATGCACTGATCATTAATAAGATGAGATTAAACCCGCACATCAACCGTATCCCTATTTTCGGCTTAGGTTGTGGCGGTGGGGTCTCCGGTATGGCTAAAGCTAACGCGCTGGCAAAGGCAAACCCGGATGCGGTGGTGTTGCTGGTAGCAGTTGAACTATGCTCACTAACCTTACTGCGGAATGATTACAGTAAAAGTAATTTCATCGGATCGAGCTTATTTTCTGATGGCATAGCGGCCTGTATTGTAATGGGAGATAACAGAACCGGAGATAAGAAAGTAACTTATAAAGCATCCAGTAGTAAATTATATTATGATTCGCTCGAAGTAATGGGCTGGGATTTTAAGGATACCGGCTTTAAAGTGTTATTTTCAAAAGATATCCCAACATTTATCAACGAACATATAAGGGACGATATCGACAACTTCCTTGCTGCGCAGGGGCTAGAATTGAGCGATATCAAAAACTTTATCTTCCATCCCGGAGGTAAAAAGGTATTGGATGCTTATACCGATGCTTTGAACATGGAAGGTGATTCTCTTCAGAAAACCCGCTCAGTAATGAATGATTACGGTAATATGTCGAGCGTGACAGTATTATACGTTCTCGAGAAATTCATGAACGAAGGCTTTGAAGATGGCTATGGACTTATGCTAGCTATGGGACCGGGTTTTTCGAGTGAAATGGTACTTTTAAAGATAGAGAATTGATAGTATGCTATTTGTTGTATTCATCATATTCCTCGTCGCCCAGCGCATAACTGAACTTTATATTTCTAAAAGGAACGAGAGATGGCTCTTATCGCAAGGTGCCATTGAGTATGGCCGGGAACATTATCCTTACATAGTTGCGCTGCATACTTTATTTATAGTATCCCTCATAGTGGAGTACTATTTATCAGGTGGACACCCGATGAGTTATGTCTTTCTGCTGCTTTTTATCTTATTGCTGACTTTTAAATATTGGGTGTTGAGTTCACTGGGTTTGTATTGGAATACAAGGATCTACCGTGTTCCCGGCGCAGTGGCCGTGCGCAAAGGGCCTTATAAGTTATTCAAGCATCCCAATTATGTAGACGTCGTGCTGGAGATCGCCATCATCCCCTTAGTCTTTCACCTGTATTATACCGCGTTGATTTTCAGCGTGCTGAATGCGATTATGCTTTCAGTAAGGATAAGAGTGGAAAATAAAGTGTGGGCAGAATAAAGTTGACTACAGCTTTTGATATTGTGCAGGCAGCAATCCAGTCAATTGCTTAAATGTCCGGGTAAAGTGGCTTTGATCAAAAAAGCCGCAAGCATAGGCCACGTCAGTCGATGTAACTCCAGGCGTTTTTAATAGCTCCAGCGCACGTTCTATTTTGAGTTTGCGCATGTAAGCACCTAGCGTGCAGCCGAAGTACTTAGGGAAATAGGTAGAAACAGAGACCGGGTGCACACCTGCCATGGCAGATAGGTCTTCCAATTTAAGTGTTTCGTCCCAACGGTCATTCATAACCTCATATATTTTTTTGATCCAGTCCGGTTGTTGTTTCTCTTCGCGCCAGTATTGTGCACGGTTTAAAAACTCAAGCAACATCATGTGGACAGAAGTATTAGAAAAGGCATCATCAGCCAGTAGCTCCCTATAAACTCCCAGCATTAATAATCTTGCATCCGGCGTTTTATCAAGTGTATTGCTGAATGTGGTCCCTGCAAATCCTGATCGCTGAAGAAAATCTTCAGTCATTTCCAGGTTGATGTGAACGGACTGGAACATACGGACGATCTGATGCGGCTCACCTGCCTGGTAGAAAGTTATCCTCCCTGGTAAGCGCTCATACTGATTTTTCTTCTTTTCCGAACATCCTCCCTGTAAAACAAAACTGATGTGCGGATTAACATGGCAGTGCCAGTTATCATTGAACAGGTGCTGGTGGTAAGCGCTCACACTGGCCAAAATACCTTCCGCCTGTTGCTCCTTCAGGATATTGCCTACGTATTGCCCCTGTTCCAGTATTTGCATTATGCAATTTATGAATAATTCGCACAACATTAATTCTGTACTATTTTAGGCATTCTGCTTTGGTTAGTTTTACCGTATAATTCAACTGCATGAAAAGAACTTTCGAATTTCTCATCGTCATAACCACCTTATTGCTTGGTACTTTAAGCTTGCAAGGGCAAAGCGTTACTTCTAAAATGGATAGCGTGTTTAGCGTGCCGGCCCGTAGCAATTCATTAAATGGAAATTTACTGGTTGCTGAAAAAGGGAAGGTTATTTATCAGCGCTCTTTTGGTTTTCGGGATATTGCAAATAATCAGCCCGTCACACCTGCATCGGCATTTGGGCTGGCATCAGTTTCCAAGCAGTTTACTTCGACGGCAGTGCTACAGTTGAAAGAAAAAGACAAGCTTAAGCTCGATGATCATTTTGTCAAATATTTCCCGGATTTTCCTTTTCCTGAGATCACCATCAGGCAAATGCTGACCCATACTTCCGGCCTGCCGGACTATGAGCTTTTCGACAAGCTGATCGAAAAAGAGCCGAACCGCATATTTGGCAACAAGG
>Ga0310811_10000790_pt1 | contig 40654 bp, 38 predicted proteins | sample YCmetagenome_FD_207642 | JGI IMG/M metagenome (GOLD analysis project Ga0310811, IMG submission 207642) | Soil microbial communities from experimental microcosm in Duke University, North Carolina, United States - YC | ecosystem: Engineered > Artificial ecosystem > Soil microcosm > Unclassified ...
TTTCCCCGACTTGCCACGGCGCGCGTTAAACGATGCGATGCCTGCGACGGTACCGGCGTGTGGGGGCATGAAAAGAAAGTAGCCGCTTTTTGAAAAAAGCGGCGCAAAAACTTTTGTTATGCCGGGCCATGGGCTGTGTCGGCGCCAACGCCCTTGACCCAGCATAATAAAGTTTTTTTGCTTCTTTTTGTTCACAAAAAGAAGCGCTTCCTTGGCTTTATTGCCGCGCCAACGCCATGCGCATTTCCGTCTCGCGGTCTCGCGTGAGGTCGCCGCCGACATCCACGGTCACGCCCCTGATCGTACCGGTAAAGGCGAATGGTGGCGTGAATTTCGGCGTCACGGGAGCGCCGAGATGGGCACCGCAGGCAACGCCTCCCGACAGCCCGATGGTCAACGGCATCGTGAGTGCAATCTCCCCCTGCCCGACGAGCTTGCCGTCGATATAAAGCCGTCCCTCGCCGGGCGCGCCCTTGCCATGGGCGATGTCCGGCTGGCCCTTCACTTCGAACTCATAGCGCAATTGATGGGAACCGCTCGGCACCGCGTCACTGGAGACGATGTCGTAGATCGTGCGGCCGACATAATTGTAGGCGTAGTGCAGCTTGCCGCCCTGCATGAAGAAGGCATAGCCGCCATCATTGCCGCCCTGGGACAGCAACACCCCCTCGGCGCCTGCCTTGGGGATGTCGACATCGGCGGTGACGCTGTAGGAGCGGTTCATCAGGCTTGCGATCGCGTCGCTCGGCACCGCCTGGGTATGCTGATACAGCGTGAACCGCGCCCGGTCGGCTGCCAGTTTCGGGCGCTCGTCGGCGAAGCGTTGCGTGCCGCGTGAATCGATGGGCAGGACGTCATATTTCCCGGCCTCGACATACCAGGTGGTGATCATCTCGATCAGCTTGGGCCGGTTCTGCGCCGCGACATTGTCGTTCTCCGCGAAATCCGCCGCCACATGGTAGAGTTCCCATGTCGTAGCGTCGATTTCCGTGAGCTTGTCATGGTTCAGCGGCGCGCCGAAGAACGCACCGGCTTCCTTGAAAGACGGCCCGGGCCAGGGGCACACCGCCCGCCAGCCATCGTGATAGATCGCGCGATGGCCCATCATCTCGAAATACTGGGTCAGATGCCGAGTTTGTGCCGCCGCGTCGTTGAAGCTGTGGGCGAAGCTCACGCCCTGGAGCGGCGACTGCGTCACCCCTCTGATCGTCTCGGGCGGCTCGTAGCCCGCCGCTTCCAGGATCGTCGGCACCATGTCGATGGCATGGGCATATTGGGTGCGCACCTCGCCCTTGGCCGTGATCCCTTGCGGCCAATGGACGATGAAAGGGTCGTTCACGCCGCCCCGATAGGTTTCCCGCTTCCAGCGCTTAAACGGCGTATTGCCCGCCCACGTCCAGCCCCAGGCATAATGGTTGCAGAATTCCGGGCCGCCCAATTTATCGATGGCGGCGAGATTCTCCGCCAGCGTCGACGGCACGTTATTGAAGAAGAGCGCCTCGTTGACCATGCCTTGCGGCCCGCCCTCGGAACTCGCGCCGTTATCGGAGATCAGCATGATGATGGTGTTGTCGAGCTCCCCCAGCGCCTTCAGGAAATCGAGCAGCCGCCCGATATGGTGATCGGTATGGGTGATGAAGCCCGCAAAGACTTCCATCATGCGGGCATAAAGTCTCTTTTCATCAGGGGATAATTGATCCCATGGCGGCACGTCGGGGTCATGGCGCGACAGCGTTGCGTCGGCCGGCGCCACGCCGAGCGCTTTCTGCCGCGCGAGGATCGCCTCGCGGAGCTTGTCCCAGCCGGCATCGAACTTGCCTTTGTAGCGATCGGCCCAGATTTTTGGCACCTGATGCGGCGCGTGCCCGGCTCCCGGACAGAAATACAAAAAGAACGGCTTTTGCGGCGCAACCTGCTTGGCATCGGCGATGAAATTGATCGCCTTGTCCACCAGATCCTCGGTGAGATGGTAGCCTTCCTCCGGCGTCTTCTCGGCGGCGACCGTGTGGTTGTCGTGGTAAAGCGCGGGATAATATTGGTTGGTCTCACCGCCCATGAAGCCGTAGAACCGTTCGAACCCTCGCCCCAGCGGCCAGCGATCGTAAGGCCCGGCGGCGGAGCTTTGATCCAGGGCCGTCAAATGCCATTTGCCGACCGCGTAGGTGTTGTAGCCCTGCTGCAGCAGCATTTCCGACAAGAAGCCGTTTTCAAACGGGATATACCCGTCGGACCCGGGATAGCCGGTCGAACCTTCCGTGATGCACGCCATGCCGTTGGAATGATGATTGCGCCCGGTCAGGATGCATGAGCGCGAGGGCGAACAGAGCGCCGTGGTGTGCATGTTGTTATACAGCAAACCGTTCGCCGCCAACCCGTCGATATTGGGTGTTTCGCACGGGCCGCCGTAACAGCCGAGCTGCCCGAACCCTACATCGTCCAGCACGATGAACAACACATTCGGTGCCCCCGCTTTGGAGCGCAGCGGTTGCGGCCATGCCGGGCTGGAGGTGTCGTAGGTACGGCCGATCACGCCGGTGAAGGCGGTGCCGGGCTTATATTCGTTCATTGCCATGTCTGCATCACTCCCTCACAATTCTGCTCGGTTCATAGTGGCGGCTTGCCCGCCGCGCCGCTGGCGGCGCCGTGACAATGCTTGTATTTCCTGCCGCTGCCACAGGGACAATCGGCATTGCGACCGACCATGGACGGCCGGGGCGCCGTCGGCGCGACGCGCGGCCCCATGATCTCCGCCACGTCGCGGCCCTGGCGCACCAGGGCGGCCATGGCTTTCATCGGCGCATCGATATGGTGATAGAAAAGCTTGTAGCCGGCGCAGAGATAATTCAGCCCCGGCTCGCCATCCGGCGTGGCGATGAAGCGGTTGCGCGGGCAATCGCCATAACAGGCGAACAGCACATCGCAGGCGCGGCAATAGCGCGGCAGCGTGTCGAACTTGGCGCAGCCGAAGCGCGTCTGCCGTTCCGAGGCGACCAATTCGGCCATGTTCGTGTCGCGGATATTGCCGAGCAGATAATCGGGTTCGACGAAATGGTCGCAGGAATAGAGGTCGCCATTATGTTCCAGCGCCAGAGAACTGCCGCAGGTAGGCGCCACCACGCACAGATTATGCTGACCGAGCCAGCTGCCGAGCGCGACCTCGAAAGTCTGCACGAACATGGCGCCGACATCGCGCCGTAGCCACTCGTCGAAAATCGCGATCAGGAACCGGCCGAACTGCTTGGCGCGCACCGAACGCGCCGTAACCAGGGCGCCCGATTGGGTGTAAAGCCGGCGCTCCGCCTCGTTCTGCTCCCCCCAGCTTTTGGCGGACGCGCGCTGATGTTCGCCGGTTGTGCGCTCGACGATGGGGATGAACTGAACATGCCGGGCCTGCAGCGCGTCGCGAAAAAAACGATAGACCTCAAGCGGATGATCGGCATTTTGCGCATGCACGGTGCAGAGAATGTTGAACGCGACGCCATGTGCCTTCAGGCATGCGAGTCCCTTCATCACCTGATCAAAACTGCCCCGCCCCGCTTTGTTGACGCGGTAGGCATCATGCATCGCCCGCGGGCCGTCCACGCTGATGCCGACCAGAAACCCGTGTCTCTTGAAAAACGCGCACCATTCATCGTTCAGCAAGACGCCATTGGTCTGGATGGTGTAGCTGACCCGTTGCCCCGGCCGCTTGTATTTTTCCGCACAAGCGACGGCGCGCCTGAAAAATTCACAGCCCATGAGGGTCGGCTCGCCGCCCTGCCAATTGACGGTGACCTCCGGCCCATGATGGGCGTCCAGGAGCTGGCGGATATAGATTTCGAGCAGATCATCCGCCATCCGGAATCGGGCGCCGGGATACAGCATCTCCTTGGAGAGAAAGAAGCAATATGTGCAATCGAGATTACAGGCCGCGCCGGTCGGTTTGGCCAGCAAATGGAAGCCCCTTGCATTCCGGGATGCGATGGTTGCCGCACCGCTCATCGGCGCGCCGCTTTGTCCGGGCGTTGCCCTGAAACGCGGCCCAAGGCGGGACGCCTTGATAGCATGGAACGTGGAATCAAACGGCACTCCTTCGAAAAGGCGACCGTTATTCTCGCCGGACGGGTCTCAGCCTTGCGAAAACGCCAGAGCATCGCGAGAATTCCGCACGGCCTGTCGCAAACCGATATTTGGCAAGAGCCGGCGCTGAGGCTGGCTCTTGCCTGCTATGGTCACTGTCGTCGGATCACTCCGGCGTCAACGTCAACTCGACACGGCGGTTCGCGGCCCGGCCACGCGCAGTCGTATTCGACGCGATGGGGTTGGTCTCGCCATAGCCATGCGCCGCGACCAGATCCGGCTTCACCCCCTGGCTGATCAGGTAATTCATCACCGCATCGGCACGCTTCTCCGACAGGGCCTGGTTCGATGTGACCCCTTGCTGCTGCAGGGACGCTCCGATCGGCGTATTGTCCGTATAGCCGTAAACATAGATCTTCTGCTGTTGCGTCGGCGCGAGTTTCGACGCCATCTGGCTGATGAGGCGCTTCGCCTGCGGCGTCATATTCCAGCTCCCCGACGGGAACAGAAGGTCACTGTTCACGGTGTATTTGATGGCATTCTGCAGCCGGCCGACATGTTCATTCTGCTCCGACAATTGCTGCTGGAGCTGCTGGTTCTGCGTCTGCAATTGCTGGTTTTGCGCCTGCAGATCGTCATATTTGCCCTGAGAGACACAGGCTGACAGCACAAGCGGAGCCGCCATCAAAAGCAACGCCGTACTCAATTTTGAAGTGTGAGAGCGCATTGTTAACCCTCCTGGATTATGGTGTTTCTGATGCTAGACATCACGCTCGTGGTCGACCTTGATTCAAATCAAGATCTTTTTGAGGTTACAACATTATGGCGGATTTTTGCTACGACTTCACGAGCCGACCGTTGCTTTATAACAACGTTTTTATCTTTGCAGGGTCCGGCGTTACCGCCGCCTTCCTTCCGAAACGCCGATTGCATACGCCAAATGATGAAACACCAAAATTTCGTGCCCTTTTCAGCAGACCCGGAAATTAAACATCGCCTTCAAATCCGTTGATCTCAATCATAATGCAAAAGGCCATAACGGTAATATTGATGACCAAAATAGACGCATGATACCGGCAGGTGATAGAGGCGAGGCGGCATGAAGGCTGACCGAAACAACGATGGCGTACGCGCGACCTCCCGATTGTTTTGTTGGACGCATGCCATTAGATTGGCATTCTGCCTTTCTAAATAAGAACAATTTTCCAGCGCGGTCCTGGCTTGAAATATCCGCCCGCCATGAGCGGGGAACGTTCAGGAGGTCGCCTTGCTCAAAACATATCTGTTTGCGGTGTTGATCATGACAATGTCGGCGCCCTTTTTTCCCGCACCGGCGGGCGCTGCGACGTGCGGGAATGGCGCCTACAATGCAGGATGCGCCGGCCCCAATGGCGGGGTCGTCGTTCACAAGGCGCCGCCCCCCGTCTATGGGCGTCCGCCCGTCTATGGGCGCGCGCCCGTTTATGTGGCCCCGCATGGGGGCGTGACCTGCGCCAACGGCGTCTATCGCGCGGGGTGCGCCGGCCCGAATGGCGCTGCCGTCATGCGCAAATCCTACTAAGCCGCGAGCGTGACCATCGCCACGCCCCCTATCGCCGTGTGACCCGTCATGACTGAGACTCCCTCAGCCTCGCGGCCGTCGCCCTCAGCATCCCTGGAACTTGCATCCAGGAATACAAGCCTGGCGGTACAGCGCACGCGCATGGGCGCGGACAGGACGCTCATGGCCGTGATCCGCACGTCGCTGTCGCTCATCAGCTTCGGCTTCACGATTTTTAAGGTTGTACAAAACCTTTCCGATGCGAAGCTGATCAAATTGAATTCCTCGGTTCCCCATTTTGGCATCGGCCTCGTCCTCTTGGGGATTTTGATGCTGGCGACGGGTATTGTCTATCATGGACAATTCATGTGGCGCTTGCGCGCGATACGGAAAGGCTTGATCGCGGAGGGTCTTATCCGGGGCGAAACTCCGTTTCCGCCCTCATTTACGCTCGGTACCGCTCTGATCCTTCTCGGCATCGGCGTGGCCGCCATTTTGAGCATGTTTTTTCGCATCGGCCCGTTTGGGTAAGTGCCGCACGACGCCTCACGATAAACCCCTTCAATGTTACCGCAGGATAAACCGCGCCGACTCGCCGAAAAACAACCGCACCAAGCGCTCGACACCGAGCACAGCGGCAAGGGCGCGGAACGCGAAATACGGAATGAGCACCAACAAGACGATGCCGATCCCAACCGCCGTTTCCGCGAGATGGCGGCCAACCAGATCACCGAGCGATGCGGCGATTGATTGGCCATGGACGAATCCGACGATCATGTCTTCAAGAATCGTCAGGATCACGAGGAGCAGGAGGAATATCATGGAGCCGTACAGCGTCGGCCAGATCAGCGGCCCGATTTTTTCCCTGTCGCCAAGTTTCAACGCATGACCGATGAGTATGAACTTGGCGAGCACGGCGGCCTTGATCGCGGCAATTCCCCAGGGGGCGAAGTCGATTCCGTGCGCCTGCAATACCGCCGCCTTCATGAGCAGGATGGCGCCGAGCGTGATATACAAATAAAGGAAAATGAAGGCAAAACGTTTGAGCTCATGGATGGTCCTCTGGCCGATCCCCTCGCCGGAGTTTGCCGTCGTCGCCATGTTCATCTCCTAACGCAACGATCACACGCCACCCGGACGCGCCGGACCGTGAGTACATCCTTGAAACCCGCCGCGCGGCTTCGGCTCGGATCCGTCACGCCGACATGAGTCCCCGCGCGTTCATGATCTTTTTAACGCGAAGCGCTGCGCCTTAATGCGAAGGCGCTACGCCGCGCCCGTAAGAAAAAATAAATTTGTGCCGAAAAATAAGAATAATGTAATTATGCAACAAACAATACGAGTTCTTTACTATTGATTCAAATTAATGTTTGATTATTCCGCGTCGCTGTTTGCGACTCACATCGTTGCGTGTCCCGCGTAAGCCCCCTGCCCGGCCGCAACCGAACCACCGCCTCATGACGTCGCCCAGGCGGCAACGACCCGGCCCCTGGCCCACCAGAGAGGAGCGCGTGAAATGCGTTACGGGCTGAAGCTGACCGCCTTCGCGTTCACGGCCGCCGCCGCGGCCGCTCTTCCCGCGCATGCGCAGATCGCGTCCGCGCCCCCCACCCCGGAAGCAGCCCCGGGCTGGTCCTTCGCGGTCGCGCCCTATCTCTGGATACCGACCATCTCCGCCGATCTGCACGCCACCGGGCCGCGCGGCGGCACCGTGAGCACCTCCATCAATGCCGGCATCGGCGATTATATTTCCGACATCAATGCCGGGCTGATGCTGGGCGCCGTGGCGCGCCATGACCGTCTCTCGGTGCTGACGGATTTCATGTACGTCAACACCAGCCTGACCTCGAGCGTCAGCCATTTGTCTTCCGTCAATCTCGGGCCGGGCCCGATCGATATTCCGCGCTCATTGCAGCTCAGCACCGGCACGCGCTCGGCCATGACGATCTGGTCGCTGGCCGGCGGTTATACAATTCTGCGGGGAGGCTGGGGCAATCTGGATAGCATTGTCGGGATGCGCATGCTGGCTTTCAACAGCACCACGAATTATCTGCTCAGCACCAGCATTTTCGCCCCCAACCACACGCTCGTTCTGCCGCGCACCGGGAGCCTTAACGTCGGTCAGACCTATTTCAACGCGATCGGCGGCATTACCGGACGCATCAACATCCCGAACAGCAGATTCTATCTCCCCTTTTATGCCGATATCGGCGGCGGTGGCCTGCCGCTCACCTGGCAGATCTATGCCGGAATCGCCTACAGCGTCGCAAGCTGGGCCGATCTGTCGGTCGGCTACCGGAATCTCACCTTCCAGAACGGCAATACCGGCGGTGTGCGCACTTTCTCGCAGCGCGGCGCCATCGTTGCCGCCAATTTCCGCTTTTAAGGCGCCCCACGCGGCGACCACCCGGTTGCCGGCCCGCCTGGCGTGTGGAAGCTCTGAACGACGAGGATGAGCGGCGTGGCATCCACGCGAATGCGCCCAAGGCGGGGTTGGTTCAAATCCACGATCAATGACATGCCGCCCGACCACATGATCAGCAGCAAGGCGATCAAAACGACCTGCCGCTTGCCGACGAGGCCGAGTTGATAGCCGAGCGCGCCGATCGCCAACAGCGTGCCAAAATAAAGCATCATCAGAATATCCGCCGGCACGCGGCTTTCATAGGCGAATTGCTGCGCGGAAGACGCGTCGAACATTTCGTTCAATGCATTGACCAGCGTCGCCGTGATCGGGTTCGGCGCATTCTGCACGATCTTTTCCGTGTGGCGCCAAATGTCCGTCTGCAGGCTCTGCGTCTGCGCGAGCAAGGCGGGGACGCCAGCCTCCGATGCCGCCACGGTGAAGGCGAGCCGGACGCGCGCATAATCCTCGATGTCCGCCGCGATGGCATGCCCGTCGGCATTGTCGATCAGCGCCGTGCGCAGCCAGGCCGTGCCGATGACATTGGCTTCCACTTGCACCAGGTCGCGGCGCGCCTCGAAGCGGCTTTGCGCGTAGCTGATCGAGAGACCCAGGGTAAACGCGAGCAACGCGATCATTCCGGCCGTCAGCGTGGAGGTCACCGCAACGTCTTCGCCGCTCGTGGATTTCACCGTGGCAATGCGCCGCCCGAGACGGTACCCGACCTCAGAGGCGAGGATGAGGGACAGGAACAGAAAGGCTGCCGTCGCCAGCAGGCCAAGACCGAACAAAGACTGGAAGAACATCATGATCATTGGAAGTTTCCAATTTGGACATCATTTATGGCGGCGGCCGGCATCAATTCCGGGCATGCGCCCTCAGACTTCCCATACGCTTACCGCGTCATCGTCGGGCTGCCGGCCTCCTAAAATGGTTGCTCGTCGTCCGTTATCGCGAGATTTAAGACTGTTTTGTTAGGCTAGCGAAGGCGGCTTTGGGGCGAAGCCTGATTGCCGGGCATTTCGAGAAGAAAGCGGGATGGGATACGGGCAATGATGATGAAGTAACCTGCCCTGTTCAGCCGTTCAAGGGTTGGCGCGTCTTGCGGGCACCCCCAATTCTGTCTGCACGCCCGTCATGTAAGACATTGTGACAATCCATTCCGCCAAGCCGGACACGCGGAATAATCCGCAATGGCGGATGTCTATTGGATAGTCCCGCCCCTCATGGTGACGCGGGGCTTGTCCTGGAGCTGAATCTCATGCGTAAATTTGCCATCGCTCTCCTCTCCGCCGCCGGCATTTTCGGTCCGTTTGCCGCCAACGCCGCGCTCATGCCCAACGCCTCTGCCCTGCAAAACACACCGCCGATCATTTCCGTGTCGGGTGCACAGGACATGCCAAACGGCCTGCCGCAACAGGTTGCCCATCTGAATGGCGAAGTCTTAGCCTTGCAGCAGCAGGTCCAAACCATTCTGCAGCAACCTTCCGTGGCGGCGCATGCCCCTGCCCTCCTGTACCCGCAATCGCTCGGCGGCTGAATTCCTCCCTGATGACGCGGGGTTAAAAAAATATGCGAGGCGCGGGAATAATCCCGCGCCTCGCGTGTCACATAGAAGCGTCACGTCATCATGGTCCCGCGGCGCAGGGCCGATGCAACAGGAATTCCGCATGAAAAAGACCTTCGGGCTCGCTTTGACCCTCACCACGGCAGTTTCCACCGCTTCCCTCGCGGCCCCGCAGCACGAGCGCGTTCGCGGCACGGTGTCGTCCATCAGCCCGACCACGCTGGTCGTGCAGACCGCCAGCGGCGCCGACATCTCCGTGGCGCTGACGGACAAGACGCATTATCTCCAGGTCGAGAAAGCCGATCTCACCCATATCCCGGCCGGCAGCTTCATCGGCACGGCGACGAAAGCCGTCGGTTCGCTGAATGTCGCGCTGGAAGTGGTGGTGTTCCCGCCCTCCATGGCCGGCACGGGCGAAGGCCATTATGCCTGGGATAAGATCACCGACACGACGCGCAACGGCGCCGGCGCGACCGACAGCAGCATGACCAACGGCACGGTTGCCGCGGTCAAGGTTTCGGCTCCCGCGACCGTCAATAGCTCCATGACCAATGGCACCGTCACCGCGGCCACCCCGCAGAACGGAGTGCAGCAGCTCACCGTCACTTATAAGGGCGGCCAGCAGACCGTGATCGTGCCGCCGACGGCGCCGATCGTGACCTTCCACCCGGGCACCAAGGCCGTCGTGACCCAGGGCTCGCCGGTGTTCGTTAACAGCGTGGTCAATGGCAATACCGTCACCGCCGCTGTCGTTGCGGTTGGCGTGGATGGCGTGCGGCCGCCGATGTAAGGCGCACCCCGCGGGCGCCTGAGCAAGCCGGAGCCGGCCGGCTCAGGCGCACCGTGCGGCTCCCAGGCCTGTTCCAACCTTCACCGAAAGAGCATCGCATGACTTCGTCGCCGAACCACGCAACGCGACCGGCGCATCCACTTCCCATCCGCGTCATGCACTGGATCGGCGTTTACGCCATGGCCTGCATGATTTTGAGCGGGCTGGTGATTTATAACGCATCGCCGATCCTGCCTTTTACCTTTCCACGCTGGGCGGGGCTCGGCGGTTGGCTCGGCGGCGCGCTGGCCTGGCATCTCAGCGCCATGTGGCTGCTCTTTGCCGATGGCGCGGCCTATCTCATTTACGGTTTCTGCTCGGGTCATTTCCGGCGCGACCTGCGCCCGCAAGGCTTCGGCGCGCTGAAGCGCGATGTCGGCGCCGCGGTCCGGTTCCGGCTCGGCCACCGGATCGGCCATTATAACGCGGTGCAACGGCTGCTCTATGTCGGACTGATCCTGGTCGTGATCGTCGCCGTCACCACCGGCCTCAGCCTGTGGAAGCCGGTGCAGTTCGGCTGGCTCGCGGGGTTCTACGGCGGCTACCCGGTCGCCCGTGTGATTCATTTCACGACCATGAGCCTGATCGTCGCCTTCGTGGCGCTGCATGTCACCCTGGTCGCGCTCTATCCGCGCACGCTCGTCTCCATGATCGCCAACGTCCCGACCGAATCGGAAGAGCATTCATGAACCGCAAACGCCCCGTCCTCCGCCCCGCGATCAGCAGCGCCGCGCTGCAGCCCGAACTTGCCCCCTTGCGCCGCCGCGGCCTGTTGCGCGGCACGCTCTCGCTGGGCGCGCTCAGCCTGCTCACCGGCTGCGACCTGTCGACCCATTCCGGGGTGGATGCGGCGCTGGAAGCCATGCTGCGCTTCGACGACCGGGTGCAGGCGGCTCTGTTCAGCCGCGCCCGCCTGGCAGAAACCTATCCGGCCAGCGCCATCACCACCCCTTACCGGTTCAATGCGTTCTATCCGGAATGGGAAGTCCAGACGGTCGACGCCACTGCCTGGCGCCTCGGCGTTTCGGGCCTGGTCGCGGATAAGACGCCCTGGACCCTCGCCACGCTGAGCGCCTTGCCGCAGGAGAGCCAGATCACGCGGCATATCTGCATCGAAGGCTGGAGCCAGATCGGCCAGTGGAGCGGCGTGCCGCTGCATGTGTTTCTGCGCCGCGTCGGCGCGGACCTACGGGCACGCTATGTCAGCTTCACCTGCTTCGACGGCTATTCGACGAGCCTGGACATGGAAAGCGCGCTGCACCCGCAGACCCTGCTGGCCCTGGATTTCGTCAATCAGCCGCTCGCGCCGCAATGGGGCGCGCCATTGCGCCTGCGGATCCCGACCAAGCTCGGCTTCAAAAGCGCGAAAAACCTGCAGGCCATTGAAGTGACGAACAAGGATCCGGGCGGATATTGGGAAAACCAGGGCTATGATCAATTTGCCGGCGTCTGATTTTCCGGCCGCCTGAGCCCACGCAGATCGCAGCGGCTTACCCTTCCGTGAACATTGCGGCATCCGATGAAAACGCCACCCGATCGACCATATTAAGTTGGTGCGGATCGGATCACGGAAGGGACGGACATGGCCAACGAGGAAGCTGGGGTCAGCGGCCCCGATTTCACCCAGGGCATCGAGCCGGCTGACCTTGCCGAGGGCGGCAAGCTGGTCGGCCATGTCGAGGGCGAGCCGGTTCTCCTGGTGCGCCAGGGGCCCGAATTGTTCGCCGTTGGGGCCCAGTGCACGCATTATCACGCGCCCCTGGTCGATGGACTCGTGGTGGGCGACACGGTGCGTTGTCCCTGGCATCATGCCTGCTTCAGCCTGCGCACGGGCGAGGCCACACGCCCGCCGGCCTTCGACCCGCTCCCGTGTTTTTCCGTCGAGCAGACCGGCGGCAGGATTTTCGTGCGCAGGAAGCAGGAACCGGTTGCGGCGGCGCCCCGTGGCGCGGAAGGCGCGAACGCGCCCGAAAGAATCGTAATCGTCGGCGGCGGCGCGGCCGGGTTTGCCGCCGCCGAGCGGTTGCGGCGGGAGCGCTACCAGGGAAGCATCATCATGCTGAGCAACGATGATGCAGCGCCCGTGGACCGGCCGAACCTCTCCAAGGATTATCTCGCCGGCAGCGCCCCGGAGGACTGGGTCCCGCTGCGCCCTGACAATTACTACGCCGAGAACGGCATCGAACTCCGCCTGGGGGAGAGCGTCAGCTTCATCGATGTGGCTTCGCGCCGGGTGATGGTCGGGAACGGGCGCCATGTGCCCTACGACCGTCTGTTGCTCGCCACCGGCGCCGAACCGATCCGCCTGCCGATCCCGGGCGCCGACCTGCCGCATGTGCGCACGCTGCGAACGCTCGCGGACTGCCAGGCCATCATCGAGCGCGCCGCTTCGGCCCGCCGGGTCGTCGTGCTGGGCGCGAGCTTTATCGGCCTTGAGGTTGCCGCCTCCCTGCGGGCGCGTGGCCTTGCCGTGCATGTGGTCGCGCCGGAAAAGCGGCCGATGGAGCGCATTCTCGGGGCGCAGATGGGCGATTTCGTCCGCGCGCTGCACGAGACGCACGGCGTGGTCTTCCACCTCGAGGACAAGCCAAGCGCCATCGGCGACAAGCGGGTGACGCTCGCAAGCGGCAATACGCTCGAGGCGGACCTCGTGGTCCTCGGCGTCGGCGTGCGCCCACGGATTGCGTTGGCGGAAGCCGCGGGGCTGACCGTCGACCGCGGTGTCGTCGTGAACGAATATCTCCAAACAAGCGCGCCGGACATCTGGGCGGCCGGTGACATCGCGCGCTGGCCCGACCCGCATAGCGGCGAGCATATCCGCGTCGAACATTGGGTGGTCGCCGAGCGCCAGGGGCAAACCGCCGCGCTCAACATGCTCGGCCACCGCGAGACATTCACCGCCGTGCCGTTCTTCTGGAGCCAGCATTACGACATCCCGATCAATTATGTCGGCCATGCCGAAACCTGGGACGAACTCGTGGTCGAGGGCGACATCGCCGCCAAGGATTGCATTCTTCGATTCAAGCGCAACAAGCGTGTCCTAGCCGTCGCCTCGATCTTCCGTGACGTCGAGAACCTCCAAGCCGAGCTGGCGATGGAGCATGATGACGCGGGTTGACTGAAATCGTTTAAGAGTGCCGTCCGGCCCTGAGACCGATGCCTCTTACGTTCCCGATGGCCATTCCGCCATCCAGGATGGCCCGCGTCAGGCCGGGCCCGTTCGCCAGATGGCGGCGGGCATGAATGGGCTTCCCCCGGGGACCAGCCGTGACAACCCCGTTTATTTTCGAGACAGCAATGACATTCTGAGCATGGGAGCGAAACGATGAGATTCCTGATGAAGATTTCCTTCCCTGTCGAGGCCGGCAATGCCGCCGCGAAGAAGGACGGGTTTAAGGTGGTTGATACCATTCTCGGGCAACAGAAGCCTGAAGCAGCCTATTTCGTCGCGATCGGCGGCCGGCGCACCTGCCTGATGATCATAGACCTGGTCAGCGCCTCGGACATCCCGCGCATCGCCGAACCTTGGTTCCTGGCGCTGCATGCCAGCATCGAAGTTATGCCGGCAATGGTGGCCGAGGATCTGCGGAACGCGGCGCCAGCGATCGAACAGGCCGTGAATGATTTCGGCTGACGGCCGGCTTTGTTTCAAGGCGAAGGGCCACCACGCGCCCGCCCCACTCTCGGTACGCCTTTCACCAGCGGGAGCAAATTGGCATCAAGCGTGCGGTGGCTTGTATCCAGTCTTCGTATCGTGTGCGCGCTTCATGGCCGCCTCGGCTTCACTGGCACTCAGCAACGAAACCGTCTCGAAGCGGGTGAAAGCGCCGGTCGCCATGGCCGCAAGCGCGCAGGCGGCGGCGGTCTTCGAATCCGGAAATTCACAGATCCCAAGCCCATCATAGTCACCCAGCGAAAAATAGTAATAGTGCAGTTTGCCGCCGAACCCCTCGATAAGCGCCTTTGCCGCGCCCGTGCGGTCGTTCGGCCTCTCAACCAGCGCTTTGGCTGACCCGGCAGTAAATTGCCAACGCATCATGAAGTGAGACATTGCTTCCTCCGTGTTTCTGATTGTGATGATCGGAAGGCGTACGCTTCACGGGCGGAACGGATGCACATCTTTAGCATGTGGCCTGAATAGGCATTAGCCACTTCAAGCTGCATCATGAAACCACGCCCTATGCGCGATCGCAATGTGCTGGAAAATTCGTGTAAAAACCACTCTGATCGCGCACCACCGAAGATAAAACGTTTTTTGCCCGTTCCATAGACCCGCGCATCGAATATGATGCGCCCCCGTGGCGCCATGCGGGTAGGTTGAACTTTCGCGGCCGGCGCTGCGTTTTGCCCCGGTCGGCCACATCGTATCAGCACCGGCACCTACGGAGCCCTGCCTTTGTCCAATTCCGCTTTATCCCGGCTTGCATTGGTGGTTCTGACAGCATGGGGGATGTCGATGGTCCTGCCATCGTTCAATCGCCTGGCCTGGCCGCTTGCGTCATTCGGGTTCGACGTGGACAATAATGGCGTCGTGGTCGATCTGGTCGGCCCGTTCGACAGCATCCGGGACTCCCCGGCGGCAGCGGCGGGGCTCACCGTCGGGGACCGGATCGACCTGAAACAAATGAACTGCTGGGCTCCCGGCAGCCTTGTTTGCGCGGCGCTCGTCACGGTGCTCGGCGGGTCGGCGGGGTTGCAGGAAACATTCCTAGACCGGAACGTAAACCTCATCATCCGCCCGGGCACAGGCGGGGCGAGCCGCGTCGTGCATCTGCGCGCGAAGCGTGTTTCGCTCGACCTGTCCGGCCGGCTTGTTCTGCTCGCGGACACCATCGCCAGCATTCTCACAATGCTGGCCGCCGCCTGGCTGGTCTGGACCCGACCCGGGTGGATGACTTGGGGGTTTTTTCTCTATTTCTTCTGGTTCAATCCAGGGCAGACCTACGTCTATTACGCGCTCCTCCAAGCTCAGCCGGTGCTGCTTCTGATCGAACAAGGTCTGGAAGATCTTGCCATAGGCGCCGCCATGGGCGGGCTGCTCATCTTTGCCTTGAGCTTCCCCCATGCCGTTCCGGATCCGCGCTGGCGCCGATGGGCCCGGCTGGCGCTCTGGCTCGGCGCCGGCATGGCCGTGCTGCAATTGCTCATCGGCGCTAATTTGTTTGGCCTGCCGACTGAGATCTTCTCCATGGCCGGTTATATCTACAGCTATGGCCTTAATGCGATGGCCCTGGCCTTGCTGCTGGTGCGCCGGCGTGAACTGCATCCTCGTAACGAGCAGCGCATGCGCTGGGTTATTGCCGGTTGCGCGATCGGATTGCCGGTTTTCATTTTTGCCGAGCTCTGCCAGACGACCGGGCTGCTGCAGAATATATGGGGCAATGCTCCGTCGCAGACGGTGCTCGGGTTGCTGTATCTCGTCCAGGGCGTTCTGGCCTATTTCGTATGGACGGCCGTGCGCCGCGAACGCGTGATCAGCGTCGCCATCCCGCTGCGGCGAGGCACCGTCATGACGGCGCTGACACTGGCGCTGGGTGTCCCCGTCATGTTTCTCCACGAGCGCATCGCGCAAAGTCAGGAAATGTGGCACCTGCCGCGATGGCTTTGGCCGTTAGTGGTTGCGCCGGTCCTGCTGGTCGCGCTGCAGCGCTTGCACGAGGTCGCGGTGGACCTCGCGGATCACGCCTTTCATCATAGCTATCACCAGGCCCGGCATGGGCTGGAGCTGGCGGAACGCATGGTCCGCGAGGCTGACAATTTCGCCACCATCGACCGATGGCTCGTCGAAGCGCCGGTTCGCTCTCTCCGCCTCACATCGGCGGCTGTATTTCGCGATGTCGATGGTGCTTTACAGCGCATGATACCGGCCATCGGCTGGCCTGCCGCGCCACTGCCCGAGCTGCGCCGGGACCTCGACGCCCAGGTAACCGGATGTCTTGCGCGGGGCAAGCCGATTCCACTCCTCCCCAGGCAGTGGCAGCCTGATGGATCGCCCTCCGAAGAGCAGGCGCCATGCCTTGCGGTGCCGATCCTGGGCTGGGCGGGAGAGGCCATCGCCCTCGCTCTCTTCGGCCCCCATGAAACCGGCAGCGATATCACACCCGATGAAAGCGACCTGTTGCACAGGCTCGCGATTCAGGCAGGCCAGGGATATGACCGCGTGGAGATGGAAACGTTACGTCGCGAGCTGCGGGAGCTTCGCGCGCAACTAGCCGATCGCGCCGAAGCACCGCCCCTTCCCCGCCCCCCCGAAAGCTGATCCGGCGGGAACGCGGCGCGGCGTTAGGTCGGCCGCCCGACATTTATCGATCGTAAGGGTGTACCGACCTGAACGAACCTAGTCGAACATTGCCTTCAAATTTTTTAAAATTGGCGATTCCAAGATTGTCAATATACACGCAATAGTTGTATACATGAAAGTAAGTTAAACTTTAGGCGTACACGGGAACGTTCACGGAATATCGGTAATCGTTACCATCGACGACGACTAATGTACTCACCGCACGGAATTGGATGGCCATGAATAACCTCTCGATCTTTGGTAAGATTTTTTCTATCGCTCTCGTGTTTGGAGTTTTTGTCATTGCTGTCGCATTCTATGCGACAGGCCAGGTGCGGTTTATCAATAATGAGTACACACATCTAAAAGATGGCCTGACTTTATCCACCGAGAACATCGCCCAGGCGAATGCAGACATTCAGGCGATGGAAGCGCACACCGCTCAGGTGATGCTCGACGCTCCCGGTTCCGCGGAGCAAAAAGCTGATCTGTCTGCGACCGCATGGTACAAAGATCGATTTGGCCAGTTCCTGGATCAGTCCGCGATCGCGTCTCCGAGCTTTGCCAATGATTTCATGAATCTAAAATCGCATGCCCTGCAGGTCGTCGATGGCGCTTGCGGCAATTCGATTCACCTGGCCACGACAGCCACCACGTCCGCAGAAATCGCGACCGCGCAAGCCACCTTTCTCAGCGAGTGCGCACCGCAATTTCCCGCCCTGGTGAAAGGCATGCAGGGGCTGAAATCCCGCCTCTTGAACGGCCAGGCCGCGACGGCATCCACGCTGACGAAGGTGGCGAACGTCACGGTCATGACAACTTTTGCCCTGATCCTCGGGGGCCTGGTGCTGATGATGCTGGGCGGTTTCTTTGCCGTCCGCAGCTGGATTGTCATGCCGATCAAGGGGCTGCAAAAAGTGATGGGCCGCTTGTCTGGCGGCGACCTGCAAGCCGAGATCACCGGTGCGGACCGCAAGGACGAGATCGGTGGCATGGCCCGCGCGGTACAGGTATTCAAGGATGCCGGCATCGAGAAGCAGCGGCTGGAAGCAGAAGCTGAGTCTCAGCGCCAGACGGTTGAGCAGGAGCGGCAGCGCACGGAAGTCGAGCGTGCGGCGGCGGCCAAGCAGCAGGCGTTCGTCGTGCACTCGGTGGCTGAAGGCTTGGCGAAGCTTTCCGGCGGCGACCTGATGTTCCGCCTGACCGAGGCGTTCTCGGCCGATTACGAGAAGCTGCGCGGCGATTTCAATGCGGCGATGGAGAAGCTGCAGGTGACGATGCAGGCCATCGCCACCAACACGCAAGGCGTGCGCTCGGGCGCTGAGGAAATCACCCAGGCGTCGGACGATCTGTCGCGGCGCACCGAGCAGCAGGCGGCGAGCCTGGAAGAGACGGCGGCCGCACTCGATGAGATCACCGCGACGGTGCGGCGCACCGCCGAGGTGGCGAACGAGGCGCGCGACCTGGTCTCGACCTCGAAGACCGACGCCGAGCGGTCCGGCGAGGTGGTGCGCCAGACGGTGGGGGCGATGGACGGCATCGAGACCTCGTCCAAGCAGATCGCCAACATCATCGGCGTGATCGACGAGATCGCCTTCCAGACCAATTTGCTGGCGCTCAATGCCGGGGTGGAAGCGGCGCGCGCGGGCGATGCCGGGCGCGGCTTTGCGGTGGTGGCGACCGAAGTGCGGGCACTGGCGCAGCGTTCGGCCGATGCGGCGAAGGAGATCAAGACGCTGATCTCGGCCTCGACGCAGCAGGTCGATACCGGCGTGAAGCTGGTGAGCGAGACCGGCCAGGCGCTGGGGCGGATCGTCGCGCAGGTGAGCCAGTTGAACGGGCTGGTGGTGGAACTGGCGGCCTCGGCCAAGGAACAATCCACCGGCCTTGGCGAAGTGAACGCGGCGGTGAACCAGATGGACCAGGTGACGCAGCAGAACGCGGCGATGGTCGAGCAATCCACCGCGGCGAGCCATGGGCTTTCGGGCGAAGCCCAGGAACTCGCGCGTCTCGTCAGCCAGTTCAACATCGCCGAGACCGAAGCGGCGCCATTGCTCAAGCGCGCCACGCCCAAGGCGCTGCCGGAGAAGCGTGTGGTGACCACGTCCGCGCGCAAGGTCGCCATGCTGTCGCACAAGACCGAAACGAAGCAGCCGATGCCCGCCGGCGCGGATGACTGGAGCGAGTTCTGATCATGGCCGACACGTTCCATGGCCCCAACGCTGACGGCCACCAGCTGCTGTGCGTGCGCGTGGGCGATCAGGAATTTGCCCTGAACATCCGCGCCATCCGGGAAATCAGGGGGTGGATCTCCTCCACCCCCCTTCCGCACGCGCCCTCCTACATCAAGGGCATGATCAATCTGCGCGGCAGCGTGCTGGCGATCATCGACCTGGCGGAACGGCTCGGCCTGCCGAGCGTGGCGCCGAACGGTACCTCGGTGGTCGTTGTGATCGAACATGGGGACCGGGTGATCGGCCTGCTGGTCGACGCGGTGTCCGACATCATCACCACCACCGACGAGATGCGCCAGGTGGCACCGGAAACCGGCAGCGCCGCGTCGCGGGAATTCGTCGAAGCGCTGCTGATGCGTGACCAGAAGATTGTCGGCGTGCTGGCGATCGATGCCGTCATGCCGAAGGACACCAGCATCGAAGCCGAACTCGACGCGGCTTAGAAAGAAAGGCTACTTTTTGTGAACAAAAAGTAGCAAAAAAACTTTATTAACTTTGGGCCCGTGCCGGTTTCAACGGCACGGGCCCAGTTTCAAAAAAGTTTTTGCACCGCCTTTTTCAAAAAGCGGCCACTTTCTTTTAAAACACAGACTGCGATCCGCTTTCCGTAAGGCTGGACCTGCCGAGCGTGGCGCCGAACGGTACCTCGCTGGTCGAGGTGATCGAACATCGGCAGCGGGTGGCCGGAACGGCAGCGCCGCGTCGCGTGAATTCGTCGAAGCGTTGCTGATGCATGACCAGAAGATTGTCGGCGTGCTGGCGATCGATGCCGTCATGCCGAAGGACATCAGCATCGAGGCCGAACTCGACGCGGCTTAGAAAGAAAGGCTACTTTTTGTGAACAAAAAGTAGCAAAAAAACTTTGTTAACTCTGGGCCCGTGCGGTTTCACCGCCTCAGGCCCAGCGCAAAACAAAAGTTTTTGCGCCGCTTTTTTCAAAAAGCGGCCACTTTCTTTTAAATAACCGACTGCGATCCGCTCTCCGTGGGGGCGGCGATCTTGCCGCCGAGGTCTTGATATTTTCCAACCAGATTGGAAAGTCGCATGTCAGGGTCAATCAGCCAGACGGCGGCGGCGCCGATCAGCATCAGGACGCACGCCACCAGAAAAGGCAGAGTCCAGCTCCCGGTGATTTGAACGAGAGCCCCGAAGACGATGGGTGATATCACGCCTCCCACATTGGCCCAGGTGTTCATCCACCCCGCCGCGGTCGCGGCATATGTTCCTCCCATATCCATCGCAATCGCCCAAAACACGGAGATCGTCGCATCGAGGAAGAAGAATGAGCAAAAGAACAGCATGATTGTCAGCATCTGCCCATGCGCATAGACCGCCGGCACCAGCAGCAATACCGAGCAAACCATGCCGACCGAGGGAATAACCCGTCGCCACAGCCGCGTGTTGCCGGTGCGGGCGGACAGATAGTCGCAGAGAATGCCGCTGCCCACACTCCCGAAAATGCCGCCGACAAACGGCAGGAACCCGTAAATTCCCACCTTCAACATCGTGAAATGATGGTCTTTGATCAGAAACGTCGGCAACCAGGTGAGGTAAATCGTCAGCGTGTAAAAATAGCAGAAATCGGCAACGCAAAGCGCCCACATGCTGCGGCTGCGTAAGATCGCCAGCCATACGCCCCGCCCTTGTGCGAGCCGGTTGCGCGAGGCGCCGCCGCGCGGCGTACGATAAGCGGCGACCCAGATGAGCCCGATCAGAATCGTTGCGAATCCGAAGATATAAAACGGACCAGGGATGCCGAAGGCGGCAATGGCGGCGACCGAAACCGGTACCGTGAGCGCAGCACCAAGCCGCGTCGTGGCGTGCATCACGCCCTGCGAGACCGTCCGATACCCGGACGGCACCCAGGGCGAGACGCCGCCAGTCGCCGCCGGCATCGAAGCCGCCTCGCCCACGCCGGTCGCGGCGCGCATCCAAGTCAGCGCCGTGAGATTGAAGACGCTGATGCCGCTCAGGACCGTAAACAGCCCGTACCACAGAACCATCAAACCGACGGAGCGACGCGCGCCGTAAACATCGGCGCCCCAGGCCAGCAGCGGCTGCAAAACCGTATAAGTGAGCGCGAACGCGGAGAAGATCCCGCCCATCGCCAGCTTGCTGACATGCATGTCGCTAATCATGTGCGGCGCAACGACCGACATCAACGTCTTGTCGGTATAGTTGCTCATGAAAACCAGCGCGCCCATGGCGACGACGAACCAGCCATACCATGTCGCCCGCCGCGAGGGTGCTAGCGGAGCTCTCTTCACGTCGGGCACTTCATCCATGGCGTTCCTCGCAGAAGCTGCAGCTCCAGCCTGTTAAAGGTTGAGAATTGTCACACGCCCGGCCGCGGGCTCCACGAAAAGCTGATCACCGGTCTCGATCAGGCTCGTCACATCACCCTCGGCGAAGCGGTCAAGCAAAGACAGATCACCGAACGCCGCTCCCTGTGCGACGATCGGATTCACCCGGTTAAACAGCAGCGCCGCGGGGGCGAGGCCCATCGCGACCATCTCCCGCAGCATCCAAGCGGAGGCAACGCCACCCTTCACCTCGCGCAGGACCAGAATCTTTCCGACATAAGATTGGCCATGCAGCTTGTGCGCCGGCCGGGAGAAGATGCCTTTCTCACGGTCAAGGTCGTATCGGGCGCTGAAATTATCGGCGGCGACGAGCGCGGTACCACGCACATCGGGGCCAATGCCACGGTGGCAATTCAGAACAATCGGCATTATACGACCCTCCCCGCCACCGCGCTGTCGACACAGCGTTCCATGCTACCCAACGTTGGCAGATAGCCATAACCGCCAATGATGTTAACCAGTTTGGCGGAGTTGGTCATGAGCCGCTTCCAGCCATTGGCTTCGGCCATCTCCCGCGCATAGCTCTGATAAAAGCAAACACCAGACAGCAAAACGCCCCCGGACTCCTCGATGCGTCGAGTCAGCCCCATACGGTCCGCGGCAAACTTGATCTCGGGCGAAGTTGCGGCGATCAGCGTCGTCGTTGTGGCGACGCGTTTGCCATCAAGTAGGCCCGCCACCTGTTCCAGTTCCAGCAATGACAGTTGCGGCGCTGAAAAGACGACAACATCGAGCTGTTCGCCCAACGCCGCATAGGCGCGGTCAAAAGCGAGGAAAGCATCGTCATCGATCAATTCGGCGTCCGGCACTGCCCGGCCGCCGAATGCCTCAGCCAGCGTTGGAGCTTCCGGGGTAATGCCGGGCATATGGAACATCGCAACCGAGCCGAAACTGGCCAGCGCCGCCCCGAAATGCTTGAGTTGATCTGATCCCGGCTTGACTTCGAGCCCCGAAATCACCGGCACCTCCCAGTAATGTCCGCTCCGCTGCCCGACAATGCCGCCGAGTGCACCCCATTCGCTGAGATCGCGCGGCTGCCGCTTGACCAGGAAATGACGCGTACCCAGCCTGTTCTCCGCCAGATGGTAGCCATAGCGGGGCGTCCGTCCGGTCAACGCTGCGGCGAGCGCCGACGGCCCGCCCTCGAAATTGCTCCGCGCACCGAGCACGGCATTGGAGTAAATGACAACGCCTGTATCACCGAAAGCGAGATGCTCGCCGCGCGAGGGCGGCAGGATCGTTTGATAATTGATGCAGGTATTCGTCATCATCACGCCCAACGCCTCGAAGGCGGCGGTGAGGCGGGCCTCGCGCGTCGCCATGACATCGGTCTGACGCAGACGCTTATAGGCGGCGAAGTCAATGCCGCGCGGATCGGTAATGGTCGGGATACGCACGCGCCGTTGCTCGATCGGCAGCTCGCCCAACGTTTCGAGGAATTCAATACCCGCAATGCCGGTCGCTTCCGGATCACCCATGATATGGGCCTGCCCGACGGGAACCAGATCCACCGCATCGAACATCTCGCCGACAGCCAGCTGGTGCTGTAGGGCCCATTGGCGCGCCCAGCCCTGCTTGCCGGCAAGCATGTCGGACTCTTCGTCGTTCAGCCGCATGCCGTCTTTCCTCCAGTTAATTCGCTGGAAGGATAGACTGAGACCATCGGTACAGAGAAGGGAGCATGCCGGCATAGGCAAAATCTAGTGTCGCATCCTCCGCGACAATCATCCATCCTGTGCGTCGAATACGGCCATCAGCTGTGCAGCGGCCCGCTGCAGGCGGGGCACCTGGTCCTGCGCGTCTGCGAGGGAAAGACGTGCCAGGGGCGCCTGCATGCCGAGGGTCGCGACCAGCCGGTTATCCGCATCGCAGACCGGCACGCCGACGGCGGCGAGATCGGGAAAAAATTCGCCTTCGTTGATTGCGTATCCCTGTGCCGCCACCGTCGCGAGATGCTGTTCGAATATATTCCGCTCGGTGTGGGTACGCGCTGTAAATGGGTTCAGCGGCAGCGCATCGAGCACCGCCTCGCGCTCTGCCCGCGGCAACATGGCCAGGTAGAGCTTGCCTCCCACGGTGCAATGCAACGGAATGGTGCTGCCGACGCGAAACTGTACGGGAAGCGGCCAATTGATTTCGATCCGGTCGAAATACGTGCCCACGCAACGGTCATAGACCACCAGATTACAGGTCGCGCCCACCTCGTCGACGAGCGTGGTGAGCACGGTGTGCCAGAGCGGCCGAATTGAGGAACCACCGAGCAGCCGAAGCGCAATCCCCGCCATTCGCGGGCCAAAGATGACGCTTCCGGAACGCGGATGCCGGCTCAGTACGCCTTCCGCCGTCAAGCTCTTGACGATTCGGTGCGCTTGCGAGCGCGACAGGCCAAGCGCATCACCGATCTGGACGACGGAGGCACCGCGCCGCAGGCTGGACAGATAATCGAGCAGGCACAACAAATTGCCGACCGCCGACTTCCTGGATAGGGGCGTTTCTTCTACCATAGCGCGTGTCATTATAGCTAACACAACTTATTTTTACTATGCCGCAACTGATGATCGTGTTGCGATCATCCGTCAAGTGTGGCCTGGCCTGGCCCGTCCTGGGGGGGCAAAGGAGCGCTCGTGTGTCGTTTATGTTAATTATGGCTGCCCACCGAATGGCGGGGTCCACTATGCCTCAGCGCTGCGATTCAGGCGCCGCCGGTTCCACTCCTAGCTGTAGAGGTAACGTGAAATGAAATGGTCTGCCGCGCAATATGCCGTGTTTGAGGATGAGCGCACCCGTCCGGTGCGCGACCTGCTCAACGCCGTTCCGGATACGCACGCCCACGCTGTCGTGGATCTGGGCTGCGGTCCGGGTAATTCCACCGAAATCCTGGCCGCGCGTTTTCCCCGCGCCGTGGTGAAGGGCGTGGACAATTCCCCCGACATGATCGCGGCCGCGCGCCGGCGGTTGCCACAGCTCAGCTTCGAAAATGCCGCGATCGAAACATGGGCCGAGCCGGGCCCGTTCGACGCCATTTTGGCGAATGCCGTGCTGCAATGGGTGCCCGACCACATTACGCTCCTGCCGCACCTGATGGAGCGTCTCGCCCCCGGGGGAAGCCTTGCCATCCAGATGCCCGACAATCTGGACGAACCGGCGCATCGGCTGATGCGCAAAGTGGCAACCGAGGGGCCGTGGGCTGGAAGCCTCTCCAGCGCCGCGGCAGCCCGGACAAGCTTGGAAAAAGCGGACTGGTATTACGATCTTCTGAAGCCGCACAGCACCCGCGTGGATGTGTGGCGCACCGTTTATCACCATCCGCTTGCCGGCGGGGTGGATGCGGTGGTGGAGTGGTTTAAAGGCAGCGGCTTAAGACCCTTCCTGGCGGCGCTCGATGCACATGACCAGGCGGCATATCTCCGACGCTATCGGGAAAGTCTCGCGGATGTCTATTCCGCGCACCCCGACGGCACGGTGCTGCTGCCCTTCCCGCGGCTGTTCATCGTTGCGACGCGCTGAAACACGCCCTCAGACGGCCGCCTCAATCTGCAGCGTATCGAGGGTGAAGGAACCGTCCGGCTCAATGCCATAATAGGCCGCCGTCTCGCTGGCGACATTCTGCTGCAGCGACCGGATCGCCACACGATGCGCTTCCGGCGTGCGCATGCGCTCGACCCAGGTCGGATAGTCCATGCGCAGCCGGCGCATCTGCGTGCTCCGCACGCGAAACCCGGCGCCGGCCAACGCGGCCTCCCATTCGGCTGCCCTGTAATCGCGAATATGCGACGGATCACGCAGCAATTCGATCGCCTGCAGATGCGTGTCGAACGCCGCCACGCCCGGGGAAACCACGTCGATGAACATGGCCGTCGAGCCGGGCTTAAGCACCCGCCCCGCCTCCCGCAGCCCCGCCGCGAAATCGCGCCAATGATGGGCGGAGAAGCGGCTGGCCGCGAAATCGAATGACGCGTCGGCAAACGGCAGCCCTTCAACCGGCGCGAGGCATGTCTCGATGTTCGGCAGGCCACGGGCGCGCGCCGTATCGGCCACCGCCGCCAGCATCGCGGCCGACAGGTCAACGGCCGTCACAGCGGCGGCATGACGCGCCAGCCGGTAGGCGACGTGCCCGCCGCCTGATCCGAGGTCGAGCGCCCGCGCCGGAGCCTCGCGGCGGACCACCGCTTCCAGCGCATCGAGGTCCTCGCCGGCGGCGTGCACGGCGCTTTGCACATAGGCCGCAGCGCGCGGCCCGAACTGATCTTGAACAACGGCATCGTGCAAACGGTTCATGAATCACCTCCTCCCGCCAAAAACCACTTTGATTAACCTATTACAATGGATGAGTTTATCCTGTTATAAAAAGACCTATGGACAGCGAGGAACAACGGCGTCTGCTCGGACAATTTGTCCGCGCGCACCGCGAGCGCGTGGTGCCGGACGTACTGACCCGCCGGCGCCGGACGCCCGGATTGCGGCGCGAGGAATTGGCGGCACGTGCCGGCATCGGCGTCACCTGGTGTGCCTGGATCGAACAGGGGCGTGATGTCAGGGCGTCTCCGGAAACACTGGCGAGATTGGCCGTCGCACTCGCACTGACCCCGGCGGAACGCGCCTATTTCTTCGAATTGGCCGGACGCGGCGATCCGGACATACCACAATCGGCCCCGATCGCCGATGCGCCAGACCCGGTGCGGGCGCTGGTTGAGGTCTTGGACCATCCCGCTTATGGGCTCGACAGGTTGTGGAATGCCTGTTGCTGGAACCAGGCCGCGAAACATCTTTTCGATGATTGGCTGGGGCGTGGAGCGCAAAAAAATCTTCTGCGCTATGCGTTCACCGCCCCATCTGCCCGAAGCCTGATTCCCGATTGGGAGGATCGCGTCCGCCGGCTGCTTGCCGAATTTCGGGCCGATTACGGCCGCGCCCTCAACGATAAAGCCATGAGCGAACTGGTCGATCAATTGCACGATGAAAGCGCGCTGTTCGCCCTTGAATGGCGTGTCCAGTCCGTCATGGCGCGCGAGGGCGGCGTGCGGATTTTCCTGCACCCGCAGGACGGGCCGCTCAGTTACGAGCAATATAGTTTCAGCCCGGCCCAACGCCCCGACTATAAGCTCGTGGTACTATTTCCGCGAAACCCGCGTGAGCTTTGACGCACGCCATCCACGGGCTTCGTCGACGTTTTCAAGAATCTCGATCACGAGCGCCCAACTCCCCATAATGCGCGTTTATGGATCGTTCCGCGCTATTTATTCTACTCATGATTGAGAAGTCTCGATCCGGCACGAGAATTTCCGGCGCAGCAAAAATCACAAGCGCCACGCAATGCCACCGTAAAACCCCGCATCTTTTCCAACATTGAACCGCGACGGAGCACCGCGGGAGTTGCCGTGTAACCGATCTATAACATTACGGATGTTGTTATCTATTCTGTCTACATGATAGCCGTAACCGCCATGCAAGATCGCGCCGCCCGGGACCAGGATAAAGGTATAGTTATGAAGTAGGCACTACAACAAATCTGCATGGCATCCCCCATTCCATGCCATCCATCTCAGGCCTCACCCCCTCAAAAACGTTTCAACGCTGATGGCGAATGATCATTTTGCCGTAGCAAACGCTAACAATCCGTCGGAGATTTCATTCGCCATGAGTTACATGTTCGCCGCAGTTTCGGAGAACTCCCGAGACTCCATCAAGGCCGCTCCGGTGAAAGCGTGTGGCCGCAAAAGCAAAATCGCGCATCGACTGTCCGCCAGCATTTTTCCGATGAACGCGGAAACAGAAAACTGCCTGCTGGCGATGGCCGACGAGCGCAGCATGGCGGCCATGATCAAAAACCACCGCAGGATCAAGCAGGGCGCGCTCGCCGTGATCATCGCCATGGCCCTGTTCGAACATGGTCAGGCGCACGCGCAGACGGCCACGACCGTGAGCAGCAACAGCACGACCCCGTTGACGCTCTCATCCGGTGACCAGCTCACCATCGCAACCGGGGTAACGCTGAACGTCAATAACGGCAAGAACACCGTCGCGGTCAGCGGCTCGAACACAATCGTCAACGACGGAACGCTGGAGGAAACAGGCGTCGACGGCAATGCGGGCCGCGCGATCCGCGACAAGACGGATACAGCCCTGAACTTGGTCGTTGAAAATTTCGGCACGATCCTGACAGCGGACGATGACGACATTCAGGCTCAGTTCAGCGACGACAGTGCTGCGATATACAATTACGGCACGATCATTTCCAATAACGCCGAAGAAGGCGGCGCGCAGGCGATCGACCTCAACGCCATCACCACCGGCAGCAACTCTGTCTTCAACGCGAAAGGCGCGTTGCTCGAGGCGTTTGAAGCCGATGCCGTGCGCCCGGGCGTCAATGGCGTGATCGACAATGCCGGCACGATCTTTTCATACAATGCGCCGAACTCCACAGATTCCAGCGACGGCGTCGATGCCCAGACGAACACCGGCGTGCAGATCACCAATGAGCGCACCGGAACCATCGAAGGCGCCCGGCACGGCATCACGGGCGGCAATTCCGATGTCAGCACAGATGGCAGTTTCACGATGAATGTCAGCAATGCCGGAATCATCCAGGGCGATGACGGCTCAGGCATCAATATTGACGGCTTTAACAGCAACGAACTCGTCACCGTCAACAATAGCGGAACGATCATCGGCAACGGCGCGACCCGCGACGGCGATGGTGTTGATGTCGACGGACTCGTCAACCTGACCAACACCGGCACAATCGTGTCCCAGCACGCCGACGACGATACCAGTGAAGGCATTACCGTCGGCGGCGGCACCATCGCCAATTCCGGCACCATCGCCGGTTTCAACACCGCCACCAATGCCGACGGCAGCGCCAATACCGGCCTCGGTCGCGGCATCACACTGGCCGGCCTCGACAAGGATCCGACGACAGGCGCCCCGATCCCGACCGAGGGCATTTTCGCCAACAGCGAAGTCATCAATAGCGGCCTGATCTTTGGCCAGAACGCCGGAGCCATCGCCGTGACGGGGGCGGCGAACGACTTCACCGTCACGATCGTCAACGAGGCGAATGGCACCCTCGAGAGCGGCGGTTCGGAAGCAGTGGTATCCACCGGCGGAAATGATGCGACGATCATCGATTCCGGGACGATCAAAGCCGATGGCACCGGCGATGCGATCAATCTCGGCAGCGGCAACAGCGCGGTCGAAATTCTCGGCGGCAGCGCTTCCGTGATCGGCAATATCGATGGCGGCACGGGAACCAGCACGCTGGCCATCGAGCCGGGCACGGGAAACAGCTTCACCTATGGCGGCGTGCTCTCGAATTTGGCGTCGATGACCATCGGCGCCGGCACCACGGTTTTGAACGGCGATTCTTCCGGCTTCACCGGCGCGACCGATGTTGCCGGCGGCACGCTGGAAGTGGGCGATGCGGCCGATCCCGGCGCCGCCCTGGGCGGCAACGTCATGGTGAACAGCGGCGGCACGCTGCGCGGCCACGGCACCATTGACGGCAACGTGATAAACGCCGGTACGGTCTTCCCCGGCGGGTCGATCGGCACATTGACGATCAACGGCAACTTCACGCAGGAAGCCGGCGGCACCCTGAACATCGAAGTTGGGGCGACCGGCAATGACCAGCTCCACGTCACCGGCACGGCCACGCTCGCCGGCGGCCTCTCAATTCAGCTGGATCCCGGCGCCGTGCTCGGCAGCAAGATCAACTTCCTCTCCGCGGCCGGCGGCGTGAGCGGCAGCTTTTCCTCGTTGTCTTCCAACTCCCCCCTGGTGACGGCGGAACTCCTCGACGACCCGGCCGACCCGGGCAACCTCGTGCTCGAAATCACGGTGCCGACGAACAGCCCAGCCTTCAGTTCAGGCCGGATTTACGCGGCGAGCAGCTTCGTCACCAATCAGGCGCTGTTCGGCGTCATGAACAATATCCTTGGTGGCAATGCGACTTCGGGCTCACCCAAGCAGGGCGCCTGGATGCAGGGCCTGGGCACTTTCGGGTCCGCGAACGGCTTCAACTTCAATGAAGGCGGCTTCATCGCTGGTGCCGGCGCACAGGCCAACACCAACCGGCACGTGACAATCGGTGCCGCGGTCTCCAGCCTCTGGACTGGGACCAATGGCGCCGGCTCAAGCGTGTCAGGCAATTCAGTGGGTTTCTACGGCTATGGCATCTACGCCACCGGCCGCCTCGAGGCGACGGCGCTGGTCGGCGGCGGCCATATCGGCGACAGCATCTCGCGGTTCCTCGCGGGGGTCGGCACCGGCAAGTCCGCCAGCAACGGCTACTTCACCGATGTCGGCACGCGCGTGCAATATCGCTTCGGCGGTCCGCGGGCGTTTGTCACCCCCTATGCCTCGGGTGAATATCTCCATACCAGCCTCGGCCAGGCCGCCGAGACCGGAGCCGGCGCATTCAACCTGACTTTCGGCACCATGGGCACCGATCTCGGCCAGTTCAGTGCGGGCGTGAAGACCGGATTCGTCATAAACACCCGTTTCGGCACGTTGACGCCCTGGATCGCGGCCGGTGGCCTCGGCACGGTCGGCAACACCAGGGCCGGCGCGATCGAGACGGTCGGCCTGCTCACCGCCAGCGAGACCGCCACGGCCGCTCCGCAGGGCGCCGTCACGGCTGGTGCGGGCGTGGATCTGACCGGCCGCGGCCCGTGGCGCCTTTCCGCCCAGTGGGGCGGGCAGTACGGCAGTGCGACCTCGGCGGAGAATTTCGCACTCGAAGGCCGCTACAGCTTCTAAGCCCGCGCGGAAAAGAGGCAGGATGGCCGGCGGCATGGGAGAAAACCCGTGCCGCCGTTTGCCGCGGCGCGGCAACAGGCTGTAGTCAGGCCCGCATGCAAAGCCTCAGCGCCGCCGTTCCAGACGCGTCCGTCCCCGACCCGCATGAGATGCTCCGCAACGTGTTCGGCCTGCGCGGCTTTCGCGGCCAGCAGGAAGAGATCGTCGCGCATGTGATCGCCGGCCAAGACGCGCTGGTGCTGATGCCGACCGGCGGCGGCAAATCGCTCTGCTACCAGTTGCCCGCGCTCTGCCGGCCGGGGGTCGGCCTCGTCGTCTCGCCATTGATCGCGCTGATGCGCAACCAGGTGGCGGCGTTGCGCCAGCTCGGCCTCAATGCCGCGGCGATGAATTCCAGCCTCACCGGGCCGGAACGGGCCGCGGTGCGGGCGGAGCTGCGCGCCGGGCGGCTGGATCTGCTCTATGTCGCGCCCGAACGGCTGATGATGCCGGATTTTCTCGACATGCTGGATGGCGTGCAGATCGCGCTGATCGCCATCGACGAGGCGCATTGTGTCAGCCAATGGGGGCATGATTTCCGGCCGGAATATCTGCAGCTCGCGCAACTGGGAGAACGCTTCCCCGGCGTGCCGCGCATCGCCTTGACGGCCACCGCGGATCTGCAATCGCGCGAAGACATCCGCCACCGCCTCGGACTCGATAACGCCAAAATGTTCCTGGCCAGTTTCGACCGGCCGAACATCCGCTATTCGATCGTGCAGAAGGCCTCGCCGCAGCGGCAATTGCTGGCGTTTCTGGGCGCGCACAAGGGCGAAAGCGGCATCGTTTACTGCCTCAGCCGGGCGACCGTGGAGGAAACCGCCGCGTCCCTCCAGGCGCACGGCGTCAACGCCCTGCCCTATCATGCCCGCCTGGAGCCGGAGGTGCGCTCGCGCAACCAGGATGCGTTCCTTGCCGAAGACGGGCTGGTGCTGGTGGCGACGGTGGCCTTCGGCATGGGCATCGACAAGCCGGATATCCGCTTCGTCGCGCATCTGGACCTGCCCGGCAGCCTGGAAGCCTTCTACCAGGAAACCGGCCGCGCCGGCCGCGACGGCGCCGCGGCAGAAACCTTGCTGCTCTACGGGCTGCAGGATGTGGTGTTGCGCCGGAACATGATTGACCAGGGCAATTCCCCGGACGAGGTGAAATGGATCGAGCGCAACAAGCTCGATTCCCTGCTCGGCGTGTGCGAGACCGCCGGCTGCCGCCGCCAGGCGATCCTCGCGCATTTCGGCGAAGTGATGCACGCGCCCTGCGGCAATTGCGATACCTGCCTGACGCCGGTGGAAACCTGGGATGCGACCACGGCAGCGCGCAAGGCGATTTCCGCCGTGCTGCGGACCGAACAGCGTTTCGGCACCATGCATCTGATCGATCTGCTGCTCGGCGTGGAAAACGAGAAGATCCTGCGCTTCGGCCATGAAAAGCTCCCCACGTTCGGGGTCGGCAAGGAGCTCGACCGCAAGGGCTGGGGCTCGGTGTTCCGGCAATTGATCGTGCGCGGGGTGCTGGCGGTGGACCATGGCTCTTACGGCGCGTTATTCGCCACCGCGCGCGCCAAGCCGATTTTGCGCGGCGAGGAACCGGTGCATCTGCGCCGCGACCAGGCCGGCCGCTCGGCGCTGAACACGATCAAGAAAAAGGAGCGGATTGCCCTCGGCGCCGAGGCGGAGGGTCTGTACGAGGCCTTGCGCGCGGAACGGACGCGGCTGGCCCGCGAACAGAATGTGCCAGCCTATGTGATTTTCCACGACGCGACGCTGGCGGCCATCGCCACGGCGCGGCCGCAAAGCCTCGCCGCTTTGGGCGATATTCCGGGGATGGGTCGGACCAAGATCGAACGGTACGGCGAGGTCGTTCTGCAGGTAATCCAGGCCCAGGGCTGAAAGCCGGCGCGTCGTTTTTTAAGGCCGGTTTCAACAGAACGCATATTGCGCATGGCACCGAAATGTCATTAACTGCCGACAACAAACAATTGTCGCCATAATTTCGCGGCCATTCGCCTCGCGCTTTTACAATTTATCTCCGCATACACGACCACCCGACATGACCCGGCCGGATGGCGAACTGTCGGTTTCCCAACGCGATGTCAGCAGGTTTAGAAGATGAAACTTCTCCTCACGGGCGGCTGCGGCTTTATCGGTTCGGCGGTGGTCAGGCGGGCTGTGGCGTCGGGCCGGCATGAGATCGTCAATCTCGACAAGATGACGTATGCCGCGTCGGAAGACGCGCTGGCGGCGGCGGGGCAGAGCCAGCGCCATGTGCTGCTCAAGGCGGATATTTGCGACGCGGCGGCGATGCGCGCGGCCTTTGCCGCGCACCAGCCGGATGCGGTGATGCATCTGGCGGCGGAAAGCCATGTCGACCGTTCGATCGACGGGCCGGGCACCTTCGTGCAGACCAACGTTACCGGCACGTTCGTGCTGCTGGAAGCCGCGCGGGCCTATTTCGCCACGCTCGAGGGCGCACGGCGGGCACAATTCCGCTTCCACCATATTTCCACCGACGAGGTGTTCGGCGCCTTGGGCGACCAGGACCCGCCGTTCCACGAACACACGCCCTACGATCCGCGCAGCCCCTATTCCGCCAGCAAGGCGGCCTCGGACCATCTGGTCCGCGCCTGGGGGCACACTTACGGGCTGCCGGTGATCGTCTCGAACACCACCAACAATTACGGCCCCTGGCAGTTCCCGGAAAAGCTGATCCCGCTGATGCTGATCAACGCGCTCGAGGAGCGGCCTTTGCCGGTCTACGGCGATGGGCGCAACATCCGCGACTGGCTGTTCGTGGAAGACCATGCGGAGGCGCTGCTGCAGGTGGTCGAGAGCGGAACGCCGGGGGCGACCTATTGCATCGGCGCGCGCCAGCCGCGGCGCAATATCGATGTGGTGGAAACGATCTGCGCCCTGCTGGACGCAAGGTTGCCGAGCCCGTCGGGGGCAAGGGAGCGGCTGATCCGCTTCGTCGCGGACCGCCCCGGCCACGACAACCGCTATGAGATCGACCCCACACGCGCCGAGGCGGCTTTGGGCTGGCGGGCCGCGCATGATTTCGAGCGCGGGCTCGCCGCCACCATCGACTGGTATCTGGACAACCGGGCCTGGTGGGAGGGCATTCGCGCGCAGAAATATCACGGCCAGAGACTGGGAACCGCAGAAAGATTGGGAGTGACGGCATGATCCGCAAAGGCATTCTTCTCGCGGGCGGGTCGGGCACCCGCCTGCACCCGATCACCCAGGCGACCTCCAAGCAATTGCTGCCGGTCTATGACAAGCCGATGGTGTATTACCCCCTCGCCACCTTGCTGCTGGCGGGCATCCGCGATGTGCTGGTGATCTCCACCCCGCAGGATCTGCCGCAATTCCAGCGTCTGTTCCATGACGGCGCGCATCTCGGCGTTCGCATCTCCTATGCCGCGCAGCCCAGCCCGGACGGCATCGCCCAGGCGTTTTTGATCGGCGAAGAATGGATTGCCGGCGAAGGCTGCGCGCTGGTGCTGGGCGACAATCTCATCCATGGCGACCATCTCTCCCCCCTGCTCCGCGCGGCGAGCGCGCGCGCCGACGGGGCGACCGTGTTCGCCTATCAGGTGCGCGACCCGGAGCGCTACGGCGTGGTGTCATTCGATGAAGACGGCAAAGCGAAGGAAATCGTCGAGAAGCCCACGCGGCCGGAATCGTCCTGGGCTGTCACGGGCTTGTATTTCTACGACAGCCGGGTCACGTCATTCGCCCGCCGCCTGCGCCCCTCGGCGCGCGGGGAGCTGGAAATCACTGACCTCAACCGGGTCTATTTGCAGGAAGAAGCGCTGGCTGTGGAACGGCTCGGCCGGGGCACCGCCTGGCTCGATGCCGGCACGCCGGATTCCCTGTTGCAGGCGGCGACCTTCGTGCAGACCATCCAGTCCCGCCAGGGCAATCTGGTGGGCAGCCCGGAAGAAGTGGCCTTCCGCATGGGCTTCATCGACGCCCCCGCCTTGCGCGCCCGCGCCAGCATGATCGGCAAGACCGAACTCGGCCGGATTCTCCACGAGATTTGCGACCATGCTTAAGGAAGGAAGAAAGGAAGCGCTACTTTTTGTGAACAAAAAGTAGCAAAAAAACTTTGTTATGCTGGGCCATGGGCGTTGTCGCCGACACAGTCTCAGGCCCAGCATAACAAAAATTTTTGCGCCGCTTTTTTCAAAAAGCGGCCACTTTCTTCCTCGCTTCCCGCAATACTGTCTCCACCGTCTCCTCGATTTCGATTCTTGGCTGCCACCCCAGCAATTTTCCGGCTTTGCCGGCAGCGCCGATGGCTTTTGGCATTTCCGCATTACGCAAGCGGCTGGACTCCTGGCGGACAATGATTTTGACGGGACTCAAGGCCAGCATCCGCTCCAACAGATCGCCGATCCGGACGGCACGGCCGGAGGCGAGATTGAGGATCTCGTCATCGGCCAGATCGCCCTCACGGGCGGCGCAACGCGCATAAGCGTCGCAGACATCACGAATGTCGAGAAAATCACGTTCCGACGTGAGGCGGCCCACGAACAGTTCCGGCGCGATCAGCCCGGCTTCGATGCGGGCGATCTGCCCGGCAAAAGCAGGCACGACAAAACGCTCATCCTGGCCCGGACCGGTATGGTTGAACGGGCGCAGCCGCAGCAAACGCAGTCCTTCCCTCACTTGCGCGCCCAGCGCCAGATCCGCCGCGGCCTTGGTCGCCGCGTAAAGATTCATTGGCGCCAGCGGCGCCGTCTCATCCAAAGGCGTTCCGGCGTTGAAGCTGGCACCATAAGCCTCCGCGCTGGACACAAAAATCAATCGGCAATGCGGGGCCTCGGCCAGAATGGCTTCGGCAAGATGCAGGCTACCATGCAGGTTGACGCGCCAGGCCCGGTCGCGATCGGCCAGCGCCTCTCCCAGAGCTGCGATCCCGGCCAGATGAAAACAGATGTCCGGGGCTTCCGCCGCGATGAGGGCGCGAACGGACTCACGCTGCGTGACATCCAATGTCTTCAGACCGCCCTCGCCCTGATGGCTGGTGCCGACAATCCGATCTTCGGGGAAGGAAGCCGCCAGAGCCGGCATCAAATGGCTTCCGACAAACCCGGTGGCGCCGGTGACGAGAATGGTCCGGGCGCGTGATGGCTTGCGATCGTTCATGCTCTAACCTTGCATCCATGTAAGGTAACATGGCCCCGCCGATCTGCGTTGTGCTGCGTCTTCACGGGCGATCGCTCCAGCTTCCATGCTTTACCCGATGCCGGACCAGATCGGCGTCCACCATTTCCGCAGCCAGCTCCTCCAACGTCGCCGTCGGCCGCCAGCCGAAGGTCTGTTCCGCCTTGGCGGCGTTGCCGCAGAGCACGTCGACCTCGGCGGTTCGGAAGCGTGCGGGGTCGATGCGGATATGATCATCCGCCCGCAACCCGGCATGCGCAAAAGCCAGCTCGCAAAACTCGCGCACGCTGCGCGTCCTGCCGGTGGCGATCACGTAATCGCCCGGTGATTCCTGCTGCAACATCAGCCACATCGCCTGCACATAGTCGCGCGCATGGCCCCAATCGCGCATGGCGGCGAGATTGCCGAGCGGCAGATGATCGGCGAGGCCGAGCTTGATGCGCGCCACGCCATCGGTGATGCGGCGGGTGACGAATTCGATGCCACGCAGCGGGCTCTCATGATTGAACAGAATGCCTGACGAAGCGTGCAGGCCAAAACTCTCGCGGTAGTTCACCGTCATCCAATGGGCGTAGAGCTTGGCAGCGGCATAGGGCGAGCGCGGATAGAATGGGGTTCTCTCGGACTGTCTCGGTTCCTGGATTTTCCCGAACATTTCCGATGAGGACGCCTGATAGAAGCGCGCCTTGGGATTGGCGATGCGCAAAGCTTCCAGCATGTTGACCGCGCCGATACCGGTGACCTGGCCGGTGACAAGGCTTTGCTGCCAGGAGGTGGCGACGAAGCTCTGCGCCGCGAGATTATAGACCTCGTCCGGCTGATACTCGGCAACCAGGCGGATCAGGCTGGCGAGATCGGTCAAATTGCCGTCGACCAGTTCGACCCGATCCAGAATACCGAGCCAGCGCAGCCGCTCGCCGATCACGTCCGAGGAGGCCGAGCGGCGCACCATGCCGATGACCCGATAGCCCTTGCCGAGCAAAAAATGCGAGAGATAGGCCCCGTCCTGCCCGGTGACGCCGGTAATCAGAGCTGTCCGCATAAGCTTCCGAATCCCAGAAAATGCGCTTATCGGCTGCGCGAGGTTTTTGATTTCCTTACCATTTTCGCCGCAGGTCGCCAATCGGAAAAGCTCTCAGTTTACTCGCGGGAAGACACGCGGGCCTATTGCCCAAGGCCGTCGTGTTTGTTGCCAATCAATGGCGGCGAAGACGAAGGCTCGCCTTGACAGTCCCGGGCAAGTTTCGCACAAAGCCCTCGGCCCGGCCGGCCACAAGCGATGGCTGAGCGGCAGAAACCCTTGACTTTCAAGGCGTTGGAAGGGTGGCCGAGTGGTTTAAGGCAGCGGTCTTGAAAACCGCCGTACGTGCAAGCGTACCGTGGGTTCGAATCCCACCTCTTCCGCCAACAATCTCCGTTAAGTTGTTGTTTTGGGTAATATTTGTTCGTTCATTGACGATGTACCCACGGTTCTACCCACAAGATGACGGCGATAGATCAGGCGTCAATCCTACGCTTAGCCAGCCCCGCCGCGCACGCACCGCGAAGAAGTTTTTCAACAAACCGCCCCTTGGTGATCCCCATCTGAGCAATGAGGAAGACCCGCCTGTCGATGGAGTTCAAGGACGCAGGAAAACGCAAAACCAAGAAGAACCCGACCGGCACGCCCGACACGCTCTATTTCAACGCCTTTACTGAGGACCTGTTCGTCTGGGAAAACGACCTTGGCGGCGACAGCGTGCGCCGCCTTCAATTGAACGAAAAATCATCCTTCTTCAACGCGATGACGGAACTCGCGCTGGAAGAGACGATTGATCTCTACCTCTCCCGATACGCCGACTTCGAATTCGACTTCACCTATAAAGATGTTCAGCAGGGCAACGGGACCATCTCCAAGCCCGATTTTGTGAGCTTCCGAAAGGGCGATCAGGGCGAACCGAAGATCACCCACAAGCGCTATTTCTTGCACCGCCCAAACGGCGACGGCGCCTATCCTTTCGTCTGAAGCCAGACTGGCCGCTCTCGGCCCATCTACACAATTCGCGTGCGGGGCCTGCCTGCTTGCCGGAAGCAGACACTTGCCAGGTCCGGGCGGCGCCAGACGACGTGGCCCCCAGCCTTGATAATAGTTCAAAAGTTCTGCGAACTTCTAACGTGTTCCGGATACCAGCCGGTAAATTTAACGGCGCCGATCAACGCCGCGATAATCACAATAACCCCGATGCGGTGCGGCAGTGTGGGAACATAGAGCAGGGCAAGTTCGGCGAGCACCATCAGGGTGAAGGCCACGGCCCAAGCCCCGGTTATAACGTAGTTGGTACGCATGAATTCCGGACTGTCCCAGAATTCACGCGCAACCTGCTCTCGGGCATATTGCAGCGTGAAAGGGCGCCCGACTGCCATGGAGATGAGAACGATGATGAGGAGGTCAGCATCAACACGGAGCCTGACCCCGATGACTGACCAGGAGGAGCAACAGCGCGCCCTGTTGCGGGAGGCTGACTGCACCCGCATTTTCGAGGAAAAAATTAGCGGCGCGAAGCGCAACCGGCCGGAGCTGGAGAGGCTGCTAGATCATCTGCGGGCTGGCGACGTGGTGACGATAACACGCCTTGATCGCCTCGCCCGGTCCACCCGCGACCTGCTGGAAATCGCCGAGCGCATCAAGGAGGCCGGGGCCGGCCTGCGCTCACTAGCCGAACCGTGGGCTGATACCACCACCCCGGCCGGGCGCATGGTGCTGACCGTGTTCGCCGGCATAGCCGATTTCGAGCGCTCCCTTATTGTGGAACGCACCAGCACCGGCCGGATCGCCGCCAAGGCGCGCGGGGTGCGGTTCGGTCCCCGCCCTTCTCTCTCGACCAAGCAGATCGCCCATGCCCGGCAGCTCACTGAGCAGGAAGGCAAACCGGTCGCTGAGGTCGCCCGCCTATTCGGGGTGCATCGGGCGACCCTCTATCGGGCGCTGGCGCAGTAGCCGCCTGACTGGGGCGGTTTTCCGAAAGTCTTGATTAACTCACCACGCTATCATCTGCGAGCTGACTTCGGAGGGCGTCCGCCTTTTGCGCCGTTTTGCCGTGCCGCTGCAGCTTTGGCCGCAGACGTTGCTCGACCGGCCTGTCTGGCCATATAGGCTTTGGTTCCAAACAGGCCCATGAGCAGGCCGGGAACCGACAAATCAGCGTCGAGTGCTTCCCAATGAAGGCCATACCCGGCCCCGAGAATTTCGACTTGGGCCAGTTGCTCGTCCGTTGCAGCTTCCAATCCCTGGGCGAGATGCGGCGGGAAAGTGAAGGTGCATCCGTTTGTCAATTCAACGACCATACGTCCGAGTTTTTTGTTGTATCGAGCCTTTATTGCACGTGGCTCATTCAGGTGCGCGATCTTGCCGCGTTCCGTAGCAGCGTCGATCTGGGCGTCAGTCAATTCAACCATGGATCTCCTCCCATCGGGCCAGCAGCAGTATTTGCTGCTCAAGAACTATCCGCATGGCGCGGCGGACCTCGGTGCGGGTCATACCTTCAGCCCAGATCAGTTCAGGGGCGCCATCAGCACCGTGCAGATTGATCTTAGCATGACCGTCACCGAAGACGTGGACGTGGGCCGGCAGGTGATCGTCGACGAAGATGATCACCTGTAGGCCGTGACCGCGAAATACAGTGACCATTCTTACGGAATAACCCAACAAGTTAGGTTATTCAAGAGCATTGTTTGTTGATAAGTAAGACCTTGATAAGGAATTATTCAGCTCTGAAGCTTCGCAAAAGCGGCGCCGGATGGCTGCGGTCGGTGAAAGAGCTCTGGTATGAGGTGTGTTTGACCCCCATGCCGGCGGCTGAATTCAAGGCTTGTCTGGAGATACAGGCCCAGCCGCTGCGACCCCATGATCCCAGAAGCCCAAAGGTAGAAAAGCAGGTGATGATTCACCGCCTGGTCACGCCCGCAGTGTGGGATGTGGTGGCGGGCGTACCGGTTGGCGCATTCAGCGGCCCGCAAGGCATCCGGATCGGGCCGGTCTTCGACATTCCCGCATAGTCGCCGGTCAGCGAGATATTTACGTGCCGGTGACACACTACTGGTCTGGAAACTCGGTCATCTTGGGCGCTCGATGAGTCACCTGATCGAGACAGTCGGCGAGGTGGCGGTGCGCGGCATCGGCTTGAGCACTGTTCGATTGTAACCGTCGAGTGCACATGCCAAACGTCCCTCGGCAGGGACGATCTAAGGAAGTGACATGCATTGGGGCGACATAGTAAAATCGAAGGCGGGTGCATTAGGGCCCCTCGTCCTCGGCATAGATCCCGTCATAACCCATGCGCCGAGATCGCTCTTAGTCGAGCCGGATGATTTTTTGGAACGCTACACGACTACCCTCCTTAATGGCGCGGAGGGCAAGGTTGGGTTTGTGAAGTTTCAGTCGGCCTATTTCGAGGCGTTTGGCAGTGCGGGGATAGTGCGTCTGGCGAGATGCATCGCCATCGCACGCGAACGAGGGTTCGCGATTATTATGGATGCAAAGCGAGGCGATATCGGTTCAACAGCGGAGGCCTATGCTCGCGCTTATCTCGTGCCCGGCGGCTCTGACCTCGAAGTAGACTGTCTGACGATCAACCCGTTTCTTGGCTCCGAAACGCTTGAACCTTTCGTGGATTGCGCACGCGAATACGGCAAAGGGCTTTTTGTTTTGGTGAAGACATCCAATCCCGGGTCAGGTTGGTTGCAGGATCGGAATGTCAGCAACAAGTCCGTTTCCCGACACGTGGCCGACAGGGTAGCAAGTTGGGCTGATGAGACCTTAGGCGACCACGGCATTGGCGCCGTCGGGGCTGTTGTCGGCGCCACCTATCCGGTAGAAGGGCAGCAACTGCGTGTTGCCATGCCCCGCTCCATCTTTCTGGCGCCAGGCCTCGGGGTGCAGGGAGGAGATCCGGCAATAATCTCGTCTTTATCCACCCAAACCGGGTCTGTATTGATTTCCGCCTCGCGTGGAATCGCGGCAATTGATGATCGCGATCTGCCGCTAGAAGAATATGTCGCGCTGGTCCGACATCGCCTTGACGGATTTCGCAGCGCCCTGGACATCCAAACGCCCATCATTTGTTAAGCTGCCTATGAAGCCGCTTCTTCCTGCCTTTGATGCTCCGTCAGCTTGGGCTTTCTGCCCATCTTTACCCTGGTCCTTGGCAAGCTTCCGCCCTTCGCCGGTGCGAGCACGGATCGCCGGCTTCGCGCCTGCGGGTCTCCGGTGGAGCGACTATTGAATAACCGCCGGCCACTCCCCGACCGGCGGTTGCAACTGTAATCAGCTTCCCAGCAGCTCCTTGAGCTTGGCGTCGATGAAATCGACATCCTTCGGGTTGGTGCCGGGGCCGCCTGCGAAATGGCCCCAGATCGAGGGCACCGGGATCAGCACG